>Ga0187827_10004504_pt1 | contig 17143 bp, 20 predicted proteins | sample ETNtaG_39_FD_167969 | JGI IMG/M metagenome (GOLD analysis project Ga0187827, IMG submission 167969) | Marine microbial and viral communities from oxygen minimum zone, Eastern Pacific Ocean - ETNP2014_SV_150_PacBio MetaG (Illumina Assembly) | ecosystem: Environmental > Aquatic > Marine > Hypoxic...
AAATATTTCCACATACTGGGAAAAATATACCCCCATATTTCATTAATTTTATTGAATCCCATTTCAGCATTTTTATTGCAAAAGATCTCTCTACGTATTGAAACGGAATATACTTTGCTTAAGGAAAGTCATCATTGTTCAAGATAAACATATCATCCTATATTGATATTAAACATAAAATACTCATTGTCTCAAAAAAAAATTAGCAATAAAATATAAGAGGATTTGAATCATTTAACCAATATTCACGTTATAATAGTCATAAACATATGAATAATAAAGAATCTGAGTTTGTACCATTATCTGAGAAATTGTCCAATCCTCTTCCACAAAGGAATTCAATTATTAAAGGGAACAAAATTAGAAATATTCAAACAAAATTAATCAATATCAGTGATGAGAAGAGCAATACAGAAAGTATCACTGACGAACAAAGCAATACGGAAAGTATCACTGACGAACAAAGTGATACAGAAACTATCACTGACGAACAAAGTGATACAGATAGTGATAATGTTCATGAAATAGGAAGTAAAATTGAACCTATTTTAGAAGACAATAACATTGTTGGAGTCACTTATACCTGTCGTTGTGGCGAGGAATCTGAAATAAAATTTGAAGTCGCGAGTGAGAAAACAGAAAATAATTTAGAGAGTGATGATGTGGAAAGTAATACCGTGGAAGATACCATTATTGATGAATGATATGAGTATTTTCCTGAACAGATAAAAAATTATCACGATCTGGCATTGATGACTCTTAGAATATTATTATGACGGTATCAGATACAAAAAAAGATGATACCCTGAATGTTCTCATTGTGGACGATGAGGAGACGATTACTCAAATTCTTTCTAAGGGATTTGAAAATAATGGTTACACGGCCTTCATTGCCGGCGATACAGAAACAGCACTCTCCATAGTCAAACAACACACAATACATTTCACTCTCTTGGACGTACGTCTACCAGGACAATCTGGTATAGATCTTTGTAAATCCATCTCTAAAATAAGTCCAAACACAATTAATATCATCATGACCGGCTACCCTGGAGTAAAATCAGCGGTAGAAGCCATGCGGACAAATGCATACGATTATTTAATCAAACCCTTTAGGATTGATACAATATTTTCTGTTTTTGACAGGGCAATAGAAGAAATCAAAGACCACGGTTTGAAAGTTAAAAATGAAGAATTAGTTCAATCGCTGAGAAAAGAAAATGAACAATTGAGGAAAATGATAAAAGAAGTTAGTTCTGTAGATACACAAAAACATGTGCAATATGATACAAGGAAATCCAGGGAACATGCAGCTGAGATATCTTACAAAAAGCTAATTGATAATCCATTGAAATTTGAGAAAAAGAGCACAAATAATTAATTTCAAGATAGTATTTGTTGATTAGGTAATCCCTTTCAGGAGGATAAATGAAAAATATACTTGTAGTTGAAGATGATCGAAGCCTAAGGCATATCATTAAAGAAGCTTTAAGCAAATCTGATTTTAATATTGATTTAGCAGTTGATGGAGTTAAGGCATTTGAAAAAATCATTGAAAATGATTTTGATCTGGTTATAACAGATTTAATGATGCCCGGAATGAACGGAGTAGAATTAATGGAAAAGGTACTTAAAGTTAAGCCGGAAACTGGATTTTTAATTATGACAGCGTATGGAACGGTGGAAACAGCTGTGGATGCTTTAAAAAATGGGGCATTCGATTTCATTACAAAACCATTTTCTATTCCCCAAATGAAATCAAATATTGAACGATACTTCGAATTCCAGGGATTACAACATGAAAATAAAATTCTTAAAAAACAGTTATCTGATGATGTCAAATATCGAAAAATTATAGGGCAAAGTACAGAAATGGAGGAAATATTTCATCTGATCAATGTTGTTTCATCAAGTGATGCTCCCGTTTTTATACAGGGGGAAAGCGGAACGGGAAAGGAACTCATTGCTGAATCTATTCATGAAAACAGTAACAGGGATAAAAAGCCGTTTTTAAAAATCAATTGTTCTGCAATTCCCGAGACATTAGTTGAGAGCACATATTTTGGTCATGAAAAGGGTGCATTTACTAATGCAGTAAAACAGCATAAAGGCCTTTTTGAGGAAGCTAATGGAGGAACACTTTTATTAGATGAGATCAGTGAAACACCCTTGACAATGCAGGCAAAACTGCTGCGGGTTCTTCAGGAAGGAACCATAACTCGAGTAGGAAGCACGAAAGAAATCAAAGTGGATGTCCGAGTCATTGCAACATCAAATAAAAATGTTCTTGAAGTAATCAGAGACGGAGATTTCCGTGAAGATTTATTCTATAGACTGAATGTATTTCCAATTAAAGTTCCCCCGTTGAGAAAGAGGGCAGGGGATACACCAATTTTAGTTGAACATTTCCTATCAAAATTCCAGAATAAATATGGTTTCGAAAAAAAATCTATACACTCTGATGTGATACAGAGTGTGTCTGGTCATCATTGGCCTGGAAATGTAAGACAACTCGAAAATTTAGTTGAGAGAGCTATTTTATTCTCAGGTGAAGAAAAAGTTTTGACAATGAACCATTTTAAGCTTGAATCAGAACATGAGATTATAGAAGATAAAAACCATCTTGATTTAACTCCCATGACCATTGCAGAAGTCGAAAAACAACTTATTTTTTCAACTTTAAAGCGAACGAGCGATAACCGTACCCAAGCTGCAGATATCCTGGGTATCAGTGTGCGGACTCTGAGAAATAAACTGCATCAATATGAAAAAAGTGGTGATTCTCCCTTTTTAGTGGGTGAAGGGAATTGAGAATTATTGTTATAGTTTTTTTCTGAACAAAAAGAATTAAAATTATAATAAACGTAATTTATTGGAATATTTTTCCTATACTTGTGATAAAATTCCTCACAACATACCATATTATACTTAAACAAATAAATTAAGAATATATTATAACTATTAATATATAGTCATTTATAGAGCATTATATAATATATTTCTCTATAGTATTTATTCTGGCACATGAATTGAGATACATTTACTGGAATAATGAAAATTAACAATTTAAAACACAATCAAATTCTGAAGCGGGCCCTGAATGTTTATCAGAGACAGCATGAGGCTATTTCCAAGAACATTAAAAATGTAAATAAAGTCGAATATAAGAGGGTTAATACAGATTTTAGTCATGATCTCACGACAGCAGCCTCTGAATTACAATATGAACACAAATCATTAAGAACAAACCACGAACGACACCTGGATGAAGGCCCTCCCTGGGAATCAAAAATACCTATCAAAGAGAGTGATGGCACTGAAGTTAACTTGGCAATTGAAATGGCGGAATTAGCTGAAAATCAAATAAAATATGAATTCACTACCAGGATGCTGAATCGGCTTTATAGAGGGATCAGCACCAGCATTACAGGCAGAGTGTAATAAAAATATTATAAAATGGAAGTAAAAGGAATATTCAATGCTCTCCGGACGACAGTGCGGGGTTTATCCACTGAAATGAAACGCATGAATGCCATTTCTGAAAATATAGCTAATGCTGATCGTACACCGGATAAAAATGGTAAAGTGTATAAACGGAAAATCGTTGTGGAGAATCCTCCAGTTGGCGGAAAAACAAATTTTTCCAGTAGATTAAAAACATCTATACGTAGGACAAGAGGAATGCACCTGACAGAAAGCAGGTATCAAGACCATTCAAAAGAGAAAGGTTCCTATGAAGAAAATTATCAAGTAGTAGAATTGGAAGGTGAGAAGCTTATCTATGATCCCAGGCATCCCAAGGCGGATAAAAATGGTTATATTCGCATGCCAAATGTGAATATGGTAGAAGAAATGGTTGATATAATATCCGCAAGCCGTGCTTATGAAGCCAATGTCACTATGATGACAGCAATAAAAAACATGGCAAAAAAAGCAATGGAAATTTAAGAGATTAAAACATGAAAATGAATTCCACCCAATTAAACGGTTATGACACCTTAGATGCCATTCAGAAAAACAATGAGAATACCCATTTAGAAACAGAACAAAATGGTAATCTTGATAAAAATCATTCAAAAGATGAAGATATTAAGGTTATGCCACAACAAAATTATTCTGCCCAAAAAACTGATGTATTAACCGGTACCGAACAGGCTATTTTACATGGATTATTTGGAACTGAGAAACCAAGCGAAATGTCTTTTTATGGTCAATCAGATATAGGGCATATTCATAGAGGACAACTAATGGACATTAGCGGTTAGGAGAAAAATGAACGAAATAAAAGGCATACAAAATCAAATTATTATTCCTGAAATCAAACAACAGGAAATCACTGTAGTAAAGAAAGATGACTCTATCTCATTTGGTGATACTATCAGTAACTTTTTAGATGCTGTAAACACTGCTCAAGTGGATGCCAAAGATAGTGTAGCTGAAATAGTCACCGGAGAATCAGAAAATTTGCATGAAGCTATGGCAAAAGTGGAAGAAGGCAAAATAAGTTTTGAATTGATGTTGGAAATCAGAAATAAGCTGTTACAGTCATTTCAGGAAATCCAGCGCATGCAAGTTTAATTAAATAATTAGGATAAGTCTTATGGAAAATTTCTTTAATCAAATCGCGTCAATGTTTAACCGATATACTACGGCCCAAAAAGCCGTCATAATTACATTATCTATTGGGATGGTATCAGCTATTATCGCTTTAGTTGTATGGGCAAACAGACCTGAATATGAGCTATTATATGCAGATATAGATCCAACAACTGCAAGTAAAATGGTGAGTGACCTAAAAAGTGAAAAGGTAAGATATCGTCTTGAGAATGGAGGAAAAACGATTTTAATTCCCACTGAATCAGTTTCAGAATGGAGGCTGAAATTTACAGAGCAGGGTTATGTAGGAGACATGATCAGCGGGTATGAAATTTTTGATACAAATGAAATAGGAATGACAACCTTCAAGCAAAAATTGAATATGCGTCGTGCACTAGAAGGAGAATTAACTCGAACAATCAATCAATTTCCAGGGGTGATAAATTGCCGTGTTCATTTAGCACTTCCTGAAGAAAAATTATTTGAAAAAGAAACACATGGAAAAGCTTCTGTCGTTCTCTATTTAACACCCGGTGTTATTATAGAAGATGAACAGGTTAAAGGCATTAGTGCACTGGTAGGAAACAGTGTTGATGGTATTGATGCAGATGCAGTTGTTGTTGTGGATTCTAATGGGAAATTATTGTCTGACAGTAAGGGTGAACAGACAGTTATGGGGTCTACGGGTAACCAATGGGATTTAAAAAACTCAGTTGAATCTCGTCTTCAAATGAAGATTCAAGATATATTGGATGGAGTTTTGGGATACCAGAATTCAATTGCAAAAGTTTCAGTTAATTTGAATTTTGAAAAAATAGAGCGTACCACTGAAGCATTTGATCCAGACAAAGTAGTTATTTTGAGTGAGGAACGGCAAACTGAATCATCCTTTGGTCAGGATTCAGCCCAGTATGCTAAGGAAAATGTCCTAACTAACTATGAATTAAATAAAACTGTAGAACATTATGTGTCACCGACAGGAGGTATAAGCAGAGTTACGGTAGCCGTGTTAGTAGATGGTACCTATATTGAAGAAGAAGATGAAGAGGGGGAAAAACAAAAGGTATATCAATCTAGAAGTGATAAAGAATTGAACCAAATTGCAGGTTTAGTTAAATCTGCAGTGGGATATATGGAAGAGAGGGGTGATGTAGTAGAGATTGAAAATATTCAGTTTGACCGTAGAGCGTTTGATGAGGATATGGAATATTTTGAAAAAGCTGAAACCAAAGCTTTATGGGCGAGTGTTATTAACAAAGGATTGCTCCTCGTCTCGGTATTAGTTGCATTATTCGTAATGAAGACATTATTCAAACAAACTGATGAATCACCCGATGTGTTATTATCATTACCTGGTGAAGATGCACCTGCTTTAGAAGGTCTACAAGAGGAAGAGGAAGAATTAGAGAAGCTTGAAGCTGGCGAAGGTGGAGAGGAAGAATTGTCTGAAGAGGAAGAATTGTCTGAAGAGGACAAAAATATTGAAAAATTAGAAGATTATTTATTAGAAAATGGCATAAAACCTTCAGATGCATTGCGGGGATGGTTTAGTAACTTTTTAAGTAAATCAACAGGCGAAGAGGTCGATGATGAAATAGATGAAGATATTTTTATTAAGAAATTAAGTCCAGAAGCGAGAGCTATATTAAAGGCTAAAGATAAAATGACAACTGCAATTATTGATTTTGCAAAGGAAGCGCCGGTCAATGCATCAAAATTAATACACACATGGATGACTAAATCATGAATATGAGCTCGATAATGATTGAACCATACACATTAACGTCTGAGAATTTATCTGTAACTCAAAAGGCAGCAATGTTATTGATTGCCATGGGAGTTGACAATGCGGCTCAGGTTATGAAAAATATGAGTGATTCCGAAGTTGAGAAAATCAGTTTTGAAATTGCTAAATTACGTGATATACCACCGGAAGTTCTTAGTGAGGTAATTCTGGAATTTTATGATGTAATGATTGCCAATGAAACACTGGTTCAGGGGGGATTTGAATATGCAAAAGACTTGCTTGAGCATGCCTGGGGTGACAAGAAATCTGACGATGTTATAAAACGATTAGAGATTGCCACGGGAATCAGCGCGTTCAGTCTTTTGGGGAGTATTGATAATAAACGCTTATTGGATTTTCTCAGGAAGGAACACCCACAAACTGCGGCATTAATCTTATCCAATTTAAAGGTAGATCAGGCTTCTAAACTTTTGGCTGAACTACCGGAAGAAAACCGGATTGAAATCACTTATCGTTTAGCAACCCTTGAAGAAATCACTCCGGAATTGATTGAAGATGTTGAAGCAGTTTTAAGAGATCAAATCGGAGCGGAAATAACTGAAGGAGATGCCAAGAAGGGTGGTGCCGAATCAACAGCTGATTTGCTTAATGCCATTGGACAGACAGACCAAAAAATCATCCTCGACGGTTTGAAAAACATAGATGAAGAACTGTGCGATGATATCTCATCTTTTCTGTTTATGTTTGATGATATAATATCGCTGCCCGATAATGCAATTCAGGCAATTATTGGTGCAACTGATAACAAGCTCCTGGCAACCGCATTGAAAGGCGCAAAAGATAATATGAGAGAATTATTTTACAAAAATCTGTCCAAAAAGGCAGGAGGTATGCTTAGAGATGAAATTGATGTACTCCCGCCAATGCCAATGAAGGATATTGAAAAAGCTCAAAGTGAAGTACTTCAGATAGTATTTGATTTAGAGAGTAAGGGTGACCTGTCGATATCCAGAAGTGGTGATGAACAAGAACTAATTTAATTTCCAATTGCTCTCTATAGTAAAATGGAATCGTTTCATATAGCGGTTACCAATCCCATAAATAAAATCAATTTTAATGGGATTGATTATTTTTGCCAGCCAGAATCGGTATCATCAGATGATACTGATATCATCATGGATGAAAATATGCCCCCTGATCGACAAGTTGAAATACTTGAAAAAGCCCTTGAACAAACAAGAGAGAATGCGTTTCAAGCTGGTTATGAAGAGGGAAGAAACTCATCATTGAATGATATGGAATCTCGCATCAAGGAGCTATCATCTGATTTTACCCAAATGGTACAGGGCTTAGATGAACAATACAAGGTATTATTCAATTTTCAAGAAAAAACATTACTTAAATTATCTTTGCGAATCGCTGAAAAGATACTTTATGAAGAACTTGGTCATAAAAAAGAGATTACAGATTATCTCGTAAAAATGTTAAAAAAAATATTAATGGAAATGATGGAGCAAAAGAAGATCACGGTATCTTTGAATCCGGATTGGTTGAAAGAATTCAAACGAGATGAATTTTTGAATCAGATAGACCTTCCTCTTCATGAAAAGATACAATTTATTGATGATGATAAGCTTCACCCAGGAGAATGTTTAGTGGAATCCGAAGATTTTTTTATAGACGCAACCCTTAATCATCAATTCAAATTAATGGAAAACCATCTAAAACAGGAATATTTAAAATGGAATTAACGGATTCTAAATTCAGTTCTATCCTGAATTCCATTGATGGAATTGATACTGTTTCTCCTGAAGGCCGTATCTCTCAAATCATTGGTTTGGTTATTGAGGCAACCGGATTGGAAGGCTCTCTGGGCGAATTGTGTCTAATCAGGACTAAAGACAATCGCACCATACAGGCTGAAATTGTTGGATTTAAGGGAAACAAGATATTGATGATGCCTTTCGAAGAAATCATGGGGATTTCACCTGGTAGCCCTGTGTCAGTGAATCCTCAACCCATGAATATACCTGTTGGAAACCAATTGTTAGGAAGAATTTTAGATGGGATGGGAAATCCCATTGATGGTAAAGGTCCGATAACTGGAACTCAATTTCAACCTGTATATAATGTACCTCCAGATCCACTAGATAGAAAAAGAATAACAGAAATAATTTCGACGGGAATTCGTTCTATTGATGGTTTTCTAACTTTGGGAAAAGGACAAAGAATTGGAATTTTTTCTGGAAGTGGTATAGGGAAAAGCGTTCTATTAGGTATGATTTCTAGGTTTACAACTGCAGAGGTCAATGTAATTGCTCTTATTGGAGAACGGGGAAGAGAAGTAAGGGAATTTATTGAAAGAGATTTAGGACCGGAAGGTTTGAAAAGATCGGTTGTCATTGTTGCGACCTCAGATCAATCTGCTATGGTTAGAATTAAAGGCTCTTTAATTGCAACAGCAATAGCTGAATATTTTCGTGATGAGGGAAAGAATGTAATGTTTATGATGGACTCATTAACCCGTGTTGCCATGGCACAAAGAGAAATAGGTTTGGCTATAGGTGAACCTCCAACCACAAAAGGATTTACCCCATCCGTTTTCTCCTTTTTACCTAAATTGCTTGAACGAACGGGAGCAGGGAAAAAGGGCAGTATAACCGGTCTCTATGCAGTATTGGTAGAGGGGGATGATATGGATGATCCTATCGGTGATACAGCACGGTCTATTCTGGATGGACATATTATTCTTTCCAGAAAATTATCAACTAAAGGACATTATCCTGCCGTTGATGTTCTGGATAGTGTGAGCCGATTATTTCCGGACATTGCTGATGAAAACCATATTAAATGTACCAGGGAATTGATAGAATTACTATCAGAATACCGGGAAGCTGAAGATATGATATCCATTGGTGCTTATTCTGAAGGTAGTAACCCTAAGGTGGATCGTGCGCTCCAGCTTAAATCCAAAATTGATGAATTTCTACGTCAGGATATTAATGAACCATCCCAGTTTGATGATACATTGAACTCTTTATATAAGGCTTTAGATTAAAAGTCATGGCTAAACAATTTAGATTTCCGCTGGAAAAAGTGCTTAATTATAAGAAAAATATTGAAGATTTAAAGGCAGGTGAATTAAATCGTTCCCGGAAAAAAAAGACAAAAGAGGAAGAAAAACTGAAATCTATTGAGGAAAAAAAACAGGATATTTTAATTGGAGATGGTTCTCGGGAAAATATGACATTAAACCAACTGAATATTTCCACAGACTATTTACTTCAATTAAATGATCAAATTGATAAGGGGGAGGAAAGGGTTTTGGACGCAGGTACAGAAGTTGAGAATAAGTTGGATCATCTCAACGAAGCATCAAAAGATAAAAAAGCAGTGGAAAAATTACGTGATCGAAAATTAGGTGAACATAAAATATTGAAAAAAAAGGTAGAGAGAAAAAAAACTGATGAAATTGCAAATCGAAGTGATCTGACAAAGCGGAAAATCACATCATGAAAAAAATTATTTGGATATTGATTATTCTGGTGGTACTAATAATTAGTGGAGGAGCTTCCTATTATTTCATCTTTAGGAATGATTCTGAGGAAAATCTAACCACTGAATTGGACGATAATAACCTGCCCGATTCCTTAACAGATACATTCCAACCAAACATCATTACATCGGATACAGTAATTATTGTTGATGAACCTGAAATTGAAGATACCATCAATACACAAGCTATAATTGACAGTCTAAATAATCAATTAATGCTACAAGAGGAAATTATAAATGAATATAAAAATAGAAATGAAGAATTATCAAATAAGTTAGAAATGGCAAAGCGACAAGTTATATCAATAAAGGATTTAGCTAAAACATATGAATCAATGAAACCAGAGGAGATGAAACCCATTTTATCAAACTTAGATGATGGCACAGTAATTGCTATATATAATAGCATGAGTGGTCGAAATAAAAAAATAATATTTAAGGCTTTGAATCCGAAGAGAGCAGCAGAGATTACGGAACTATTAGCCGGGAATAAAAAGGAAGATTAATATGAGTTCAGTTTCTGTCGAGATTCCTTCGGATAATAATAAAATCTTTCAAACCAAAAGAAATGCAAATGCAATTTTTTCTTCCGGTATTTCTTATTCTCAATTCTCTCCTGTTTTGACCCAATTCTTAAAGGGAACTGAGTTGAAGGGAAGAGTGAGTGAGACTCTTATGAAAAAATTTGGTGATACATACATCGACTCAGAATTACATCAGAGTTCAAACAAATTGGAAACAGATAAATCCCAGGGGAAAAATGGGTTAAAAAATCAGGTAAAAAGTGATAAACAAGTAACATCTGAGAGGGAAAACCCTAACCCGTTAGAGGAAAAATCTACCCCTAAAAAACCAATTAGTCGACCCAACCAGGTATTTAGAAATGAACAAAAGGGTTCATTGCAGCTTAAATCATTACCATTTTCAGATTTAGGTTATAAGTCGTCCAATATCCAGATGTTTAAAGCGAGCTCCCTTTCTCAGCCTTCATTTCAGTCAATCCAAAGTATAGGCAGAGTTCAATTAGTAACCAAAATAACTCAGATCATTCATGGGAATTTTTCTTCAAATGGCACAAAATCTGCGACATACAAAATTAATGGGGGGCAATTGGGTGACCTCGAAATAAAATTGACTCAAAAACAATCAATGACAAAAGCTACTGTGGTAGTTGAATCTGATGCTATAAAACCAATAATGGAAAAAATCGTTACGGGAGTTAAAGAAAATTTAAATGAGAAAGGAATGAGATTCGAATCATTTAATGTTGAGGTCGGATCGGATAAGCAAAATTTTAATGAAGGAAAGAGATTTTCCCAAAATATTTTTCATGATATGGAAGATGAGGAAATGTCTCATTCAGATCAAATGACCTTGCGTCAATTTGGTTATAACACAATTGAAGTCATAGCATAATAAGAGAGATACAATTATGAATGAAATATCATTATTTGACAAAACAACACCTGAGATCGGAATGTCTGGCTTGGGTAATACAACAATGAAAAAAGATGAGTTTCTAAAATTATTAGTAGAACAATTAAAACACCAAGATCCCATGTCTCCCATGAACAGCCAGGATTTTGCCTCACAATTAGCACAGTTCAGTTCTCTTGAACAATTGACAAATATGAGTGGAATGATGGAAGAAAGTGTTCAAGCTGATTTAATGCTTACACAGGCAATTAACAATACAATGGCTACTAGCTTTATAGGAAAGAATGTTTATGCAGCAGGAGATATGATAACATTTACCAAGGATGATCCTGTGGATATCTCCTTTCAATTGAATGGTTGGGCTGAAAATGTAATTGTAAATGTGATGGATGGTGCTGGAAATATTGTCAAAGGAATGGAATTAGGCGCATTGTCTTCGGGGAAACAAAGTCTTACTTGGGACGGAAAGAATACGAATGGAGATGAAGTTCCTGAAGGAGAATATAAGATTCAAGTGATAGCCTTGGATGCTAATGATGATCCGGTGGGTACCCTGACAATGGTACAGGGAATTATAACTGGAATAAAATATACTGATGGGACAGCAGTCTTTGTCGTAAACGATGAAGAAATTCCTTTCAGTAAGGTAATTGAAATAACAGCACCTGAGGGGTAATTCATGAGAGCAGGAGTTTTGAAAATCCAAAATCACATTTATGAATTTGATCCAAAAAAGATTGGAGAAACTTTTTTTTCTCATAAGAAATCCGATCTTGGTAATGCAGAAAAAGTAAATGTTTCATTCAAGGAAATCCTTGATGAAAAAATATTTAAGGATAACTCCATTAGCTTTTCCGATAGAGCATCTAAAATATTACATGAAATCAATGGACACCTGACTACAGACCAAATAAATCGATTGGAATCAGGACTTGGAAAATTGAAAAAAAAAGGTATTGTATCAGGAATTTTGTTAATGGATTCAACAGCATTTGTCCTTAATGTGAAGAACCAAACTGTAGTGACTACAATAGGACAAAACAGGATTCAGGAAAATATATTTTCAAATTTTGATGCTTTTGCTGTTGTATAAGATTATGAAAACAAATTCAAACTATTTAATAACAAATATTTTTAATAATAATCGGAGATTATTTAACAAATTTTGGAGGGAAAAATGAATTCAAACGGTCAAAATATTGATGGATTTTCAACTGCTGTATCGGGATTGAATGCGCAACAATCCAAACTTGAATTAGTAGGTAATAATATTGCCAATATCAATACGATTGGATATAAATCAAAACGTATGACATTTGCGGAACAATTTGGATCAACTAAAGGGATTTCTTTCACTCCCTTTAAACAGGCTGGATTTCAAATTACCGGGAATGTTACAGACCTTGGAATTAATGGAAATTCATTTTTTATCTTAAATAAAAATGATAAACAATATTTTACAAGAGACGGAAGTTTCTTCTTTAATAAAGATGGTGTTTTTGAAAATGGTCAGGGATTTACCGTTCAGGGATGGACAATCGATCCAAAAGATAATACTAAGAAAAGTGCTGAACTTGGAAATATCGTCATTGATCAGAATCTAATGGCAGAGGCTCAATCAACACAAAATGTACAGTTAACCGGTAATCTTAATGCAGGATTAAAACCAGAAAATGAAGTATGGTCAAGTGTCAGTCCTTTAACCCTTATTGTTGAAGGTACAGAATCAGTTGCAGTTGAAGAGTCAGAAATAAACAGTTTGAGTCAAGCTACATCTCCTTTACTTGAGGGTGAAACACTTCATATATCGGGTACTGATAGAGCAGAAAATGAAGTTACATCCTCTTTTGTTTTTGGTGATGCTTATGATGGAACTACTATGGGAGATTTATTGGGTAAAATAAATGATTCATTCGGGAATGATTACACAGTCCAATTATCTGACGGAAAAATAATTTTGACTGATATAGAAACTGGTGAAAGTAAAACAACGATTAATATATTATCAGATGAGCACAATACAGGAGAAATTGAGTTTCCAGGATTTGCGAATGTAGCTTCTGGATATACACCAATAGTTACAACATCCATGGTTATATATGATGCCCTGGGAAAAGCTCATGAATTGACGGTTAATTACGAAAAAACAGGTAATCCCAGTGAATGGAAGGTGATGATTGAAGCCAATGGTTCTGAAACTGTTTTAAGCGGTGGGTCCGGGATCCTTACTTTTGATGAAAATGGAAATTACCATAGTTTTGAATATGAAGATGGTTCATCTGAATTTGTTTTGGATCCTGGGAACAAGACCTCTCTATTAAATATCAATATCAATATGGATTCTAATGAAGGTTTTACTGGTTTGACACAATTTGATTCTGTCTCAAGTTTGGCCTTGAGATCCCAAGATGGCAATCAAGCCGGTGTGCTAACGGGGTTCAAAGTGGATGAAGCAGGGATTATTAAAGGATTATTCAGCAATGGAGATATTATAGATTTAGCTCAAGTTGGTACAGCCAAATTCAAAAATGTAAATGGGTTAAGACAAGAAGGAGGAAGTTTATTTATTGAATCAAAGGAAAGCGGTCTCTCAGAAATAGATATTGCTGATGAAAATGAATCCTCGATTGAGTCTGGGGTTCTGGAAATGTCCAATGTGGATTTGGCAAACCAATTTACTCAGATGATCGAAGCCCAAAGAGGTTTTCAGGCAACATCACGAGTTGTGACTACACTAAATGAAGTTATGGATGTAGCTTCCAGATTAAAGAGATAACTGATTTTATTAACTTATAACTAAAACGTATTATGGCAACTTTACTATCACAAGAAGAAATTGATGCACTTTTAACAGATGTAACTGGTGGGAAAGGCTCTCATCCTTTGAGTGAAAAAGAGAAGAGAAAAATATGGATGTATGATTTTAAACAACCCAACCTAGTGCATAAAGATCAAGTAAGAATATTAGAAAGTCTCCATGACAATTTAGTGAAAAACTTCAGTGTATTTTTATCTGAACAGATGCGAATGACCGTGGATATGAAATTGGTAGCTATTGATCAGGTTCGTTATTCAGATTACATCATGTCCATATCTTCTCCCTGTGCACTGTATGTTGGAAAAGTAGAAGATCCCGCATCACAATTTATTTTTGAGATTAGTCCACAATTAGTCATATTTATTGTGGAAAGAATGTTAGGTGGAAAAGGTAGTTTTATTGAAAAATCACGTCCAATTTCAGTGATTGAAAAGCGAATTATGAACCGATTAATACAAAAAATATCGAGTGAAATCATATCAACATGGCAGCCGTTGAAAAAAATAAATTGTACGGTAAACAGATTGGAAAATGATCCAGAATTTGTTCAAATCATTCCTTCTTCAGAGCCAGCAATTATTGTTTCTATTGAAACAAAGGTTAGAGGAAATTCAACTCTTATAAATTTGTGTTATCCACATTGGTGGATTACTTCATTGTTATCTTCATTAGATATTCAGGATCAATTTCTATTGGGAGAAAAAGAATCAACTATTACGGGTTCGAAAACAGTATCTGAGAATCTTAATCAGACTCATATGCTGTTGCAGGCTGTTTTAGGAAAGGTCAATATATCTGTTAATGATTTTATTAATCTTGAATGCAATGATGTGTTGACTCTCGATACTAGAGTACATCAGGATATTCCTATTATAGTTAATCAGAAAGAAATATTTTCGGCAACGGTGGGGCAGTATCAAGAAAGATATTCGTTCCGAATTAATTCAGTGACTACAGGAGAAAAAAAATGAGTAACATAGATAAAAATAAATTTGATATATGGTTTGAAGGAAACCGTGGTTCATTAATAAATAATATTAAAGAAATCTTTAATCAAGAAAAAGTTGAATTTGAATCTACTACCTCCGATAACCAAAACCTCGCAGATCAGGTAAATGCAGAGGAATTCCCCCGTGTTGGTATTCAATTTTCTTCTTCAGATGATTCTTCTCATCTTCAGCACTTAATCACAGTGGATTCGAATTCGGTTTTGAATCTTTATTCCTGGATGAGTGGTGAAAAAATAAAAGATACTCTTGATGAAGAACAATGGAAAAAATTCCAGGAAGGAATTGAACAATTTCTTTTAAACGTTTCTAATTCAATTGAAGATGAAACCATGACATTTACAGTTCAAAATCTCACAGTTTCACAATATGATTCAAGCGATGATTGTTCAATATTACTTCCGCTAGATAGCGGATTGTCAGTATCACATAAGTTTAACTTAGGTAAAGATACCATTTCTGTGAATCAATATTCATGGAGCAAAAGTACCTCAGATGACGATTCTGTTGATGTGTCACGTGCTGAATTTGACAGTTTTAGCTCTGAAAATGGCGCAAATGGAAACCCGAGAAATATTGATATGCTTTTGGATGTTGAATTGGAAGTCTTGGTTGAATTAGGTCGTAAATCTATGAAAATAAGAGATGTGCTTAAATTGGGTAAGGGATCTCTCATAGAGTTAAATAAAGCTGCCGGAGAACCATTGACAATCTATGTAAATAATCGAAAGCTTGCTGAAGGAGAGGTTGTGGTAGTCGATGATAATTTCGGAATTCGTATAACCAAACTTGCCTCACCAAAAGAAAGAATAAAAAGCCTGGGATGATCAACCCCAATCGATTCTTTGGACATAGCCAGGGGAAAACATCTATACGATTGCCTGTAGTACTTGCAGTTGTTTCAGTACTTATATTAATCTTATTTTTTTTATTTCCTGGCGAAAGCGCAACCAATGATGTAGCGCAAATCCATTCGGGTAATAATGGTGAGTCTGTCCCATTTAATTCCAACTATTCCCATTATTTTTTAAGGACATTGGGCATAACCGGTCTTATCATTATTTTAATTCTGGTTGGGTTTAAATGGTATAAAAATAAGTTATCTTTTGAGGGTGATTATTTTTCAATGGAAGTCTTGGGAAAACAGCACATCAGTCCGAAACAATATTTGATGATGGTTCGCATTGAAGGGCGGAAGTTGCTTATGGGAGTTTCTGAACAGTCGATCAATCTAGTAAAAGAATTTGTGGAAGAGGATAAAAATGGACTAACCACAGATAATGATATTTCTGTGAGTTCTACAGGCCCATTAAATAAAAAATAAAGTCACCCATTTTATGAAGTTGATTAATTTAAAGAATATTAGTCGTTTGTTAACGATAATGGTCATTCCTGCTGTATCAATGGGACAAAATATCCTTCCCAAAATAACAATGGGAGTGGAAGAAGCATCCGGTCCTTCTGATTTTGTTATGACAATGCAAATTATTTTTCTCATAACAATTTTATCATTAGCTCCTTCTATTCTCATTATGATGACTTCATTTACACGTCTGGTGATTGTGTTTCATTTTTTACGATCAGCGCTGGCAACTCAAACGGTGCCCTCTAATCAAATCCTTATCGGTCTAGCGTTGTTTATTTCGATATTTATCATGAAACCTGTTATCACTGAGATTAATGATACTGCTCTTCAACCCTATTTAAACGAGGAGATTACTCAAAAAGAAGCATTAAATATTGCAGCAATTCCTGTCAAAACGTTTATGTTAGATCAGACCAGAGAAAGAGATATAGGTCTATTCATGCAACTTCGACAGGCTACTAAACCCGCTTCCTTAGATGAATTATCAATATTTACTCTTATTCCAGCATTTATTATCAGCGAATTGAAAACTGCTTTCCAAATTGGATTTTTACTCTATTTACCTATGCTTGCCATCGATATGGTTGTGTCCAGTGTGTTGCTTTCCATGGGGATGA
>Ga0187827_10004506_pt1 | contig 17141 bp, 17 predicted proteins | sample ETNtaG_39_FD_167969 | JGI IMG/M metagenome (GOLD analysis project Ga0187827, IMG submission 167969) | Marine microbial and viral communities from oxygen minimum zone, Eastern Pacific Ocean - ETNP2014_SV_150_PacBio MetaG (Illumina Assembly) | ecosystem: Environmental > Aquatic > Marine > Hypoxic...
CTCGAGCGCATCGCCGACAACGCTCTGCGGGTCACGCTGCGGGAAGGTGAAAACGTGTTCGTACAAGGCGACCCGGCGGTGCGCTTCTTTATCGCGTGCCGGGGCCAGATCAAGCTCTTCAACCAGTCACCAACCGGTGACGAGAAAGTGTTACGGATCATCACACCGGGACAGACCTTCGGTGAAGCGCTACTGTTCTTGAACAAACCATGCTACCCGGTCAGCGCCCAGGCCCTGAAACCGGCCGAGGTAATCGGAGTAGACTCGGCTGATTTCGCCGCAATGCTGCACCAGTCGGTGGATACCTGCTTCGTTCTGCTCGGCACGCTCAGCCAGCGCTTGCATCGCATGCTGCGGGAGTTGAGCGATCTCAGCCTGTATACCGGCACCTGTCGGGTCGCCGCCCACTTTGTCCAGGAAGCCCGTAATCGGGACGCCCTGGATCTGGAAATACCCAAGCAGGTGGTCGCATCCCGCCTGTCGATCCGGCCCGAGACCTTCTCGCGAATCCTGAAAAACCTGTCCAACAACGGCATCATCTCGGTACACGGCAACCACGTGACGATCTCCGACCGCCCTGCCCTGCTCGAGCTCGCCTCGGCCTGCAACAACAGCCCGACCCCAATATAACTCCATCAGACAAACCCACGCTGACAAATCACCGCTGTCAGTCAACCGTTTATCCTATTCCGGTTACTGTCCGAAGCCCGCTGCGCCTTCCACGGGATCAGGCAATAGACTGAAAAATATGTTAAAATTAGCGTTTCTTCGTCGCAAAAGAGTTTTAATCCTTAATCGCGGCGGACCGCCGACACAAGCACTCTGCAAACAGAGTCGCAGCGACAGCCCGCCAGTTGCAGCCACCCGCGAAGCCCCATCTCCGTTACCAGGGAACTAGACCCCATGGCCCAAACCAACGCCGCCCCGAGAAAAGCGATACCAAAAAAACCCGAGCCTGTGCTCAACATGGAAGATTTCGCTCACCTGTGCTACGGCGTGGTAGAGATTGAAAAAGCAGATCTACCAAGTGGCGGTTCCAACGGTACCTGCTACCGCTACGTGGTAGCAAACACCGTCTCCTCGGTCACAGGCTACCGCCAGGGCACCAAGCGCGAAGTTTCTCAGTACGTGACCACGCTGATCGAAGACCTAAACCTGCGCACTATCCCCAAGAAAAAGGTCTGAGGCCGCTACCCGGTCTAGGGTCGCATTGCCGGCCACTCCGTTAACCATTACCCCGTTTATCCGGCCCGTGGCCGGAACCCCTTGACGTTGCGAGAGTGCATCCACTGGCCCGTTGCAGCGACCCAACCCGAGCGGTGAGTTCTCCAGTCGAAACCATTCCACTGGCGCGGCTGGCACTGGTCTTTATTCCGGTGCTGGTGGTGGTCCTGATTCAGTGGCGCTGGGCGATGCCGGTGCTGCCCGCCATTCACGGCCTGGCTCGCATGCTCGCACAACTGCTGCTGGTGGGCTATGTGCTGGTCTTCCTGTTCGAATCGAACAGTCCACTGATCGTCTCGCTCGTGCTGGCGATCATGATTGGGGTCGCCAGTTGGATCGCGCTGCGGCCAGTCGCTAAACAGCGCCGTGGGCATTATCCGGCCGCGCTTGGCGCAATCGTTGTCGGCGCTGTCCCGACCCTGATGCTGGTCACCCAGATCGTAATCAACGTCGACCCATGGTATCAACCGAGTTTCCTGATCCCGCTCGCCGGCATGATCTTCGCCAACGCCATGAACTCGGTCAGCATCGCCGCCGAGCGCCAGCAGGCCGAACTTGACAACGGTCGAAATCAGCAAGTGGCCCGCCAGAGGGCTTTCCAAGCCGCACTGATACCATTGGTTAATTCGTTGATGGCGGTCGGGCTGGTATCGCTGCCGGGCATGATGACCGGCCAGGTACTGGCCGGGGTATCGCCACTGATCGCAGCCCGCTACCAGATTCTGGTGATGTGCATGCTGTTCGGCTCCTCCGGCATCGCCACCGCTTGTTACCTGTACTGGTCGCGACCCGCTAAGAGTTCGGGTTGAGTTTGCACTAGTCGCCACTGCCGCGGGCAGATCTGTTGCCGGATGTAGTGGTCTGTGACCACAGTACCTCAACCAGCACCGCACCGCAGATCACTACGATGGCGGCGGCCTGCAGGCGGGTCATCGGCTGAGACAAAATGACAATAGCAAGTGCTGCCGCAATCACCGGCTTGAGGAAAAACAGATATGAGCCGCGGGTAATGTCTGGCACCGCGGCCAAGCCGCCGATCCAGAGCCACTGCGTCAGGGTGGTATTCCACAAGGCAATAGTGATGAGCGACCAGGCCTCTTTCTGTGAGCGCTCGATCAGAGTCAGTGGGTTGACCCATATACCCCATATTCCACCGACCATGAGCCACAAACCCACACCGCCGATGAACATGGTGACGGCAGTAATACGCAACGCGCCATATTCCTGGATCAGTGGCCGCACTGATACCGCATAGGTCGAACCCATCACGGCGCACAGCAGGGCCAGACCCACGCCAAGCAGGCTGCCAGCCCCGCTGCCGGCAAGATCTCCCAACGCGCCATCAGTCACCAGTAGCGCCACTCCCAATACTGCAGCCACCCCGGTGACCCATTTGGCCACGGTTATGCGCACTCGGTTAATGACCAGGTTAGCCAGGCCAACGAAAATCGGAATGGTAGTAGTTACCGTCGCCACCTGGATGACGGACGCGAAATCGAGCGCCCAGTGAAATGCCAGGTAAGTGATGCTGACGCCGAAAAACGACAGTATCACCAAGCGCAAGCCGCACTCACGCAGTGGCGCCAGCAGGTCACGTGCCGTGGGAGTTAGCAGCGCCCACAGCACCAGACCGCTGCCACCAAGGAGAAACCGCCAGACCGACACCTCGGGCCCGGCAACCCCAGACAGGACTGCCACAAACTCGCTGGACGCGTGCCCGCAGACGCCGAGAAAGACAGCGCCATAGGCAAACCAGGATCGCTGCCACATGGCTAAGTCATCTTAGCGAAATCGACCAGTGCGGTAGCGAGCGCCTGTGGCTTCTCCAGCGGTAGCAAGTGACCCGCATCTTCCCAGTCCAGTCGAGTCACCTTGGGCAGGCGGGCGCACAATCGCGCCACCACTGGGGCATCGAAAAACACCCGATCCTGCAGACCGCTCACAACCAGGGTCGGCAAGGTCAATTCCTCCCACGGCAGATCCCAGTCAGTTTCTACGGCCGCCGTCATCAATCGGGTGTAGCCGTGTGCCGACGACAGGCCTTGGTAAGGGGTCCTCGCCAGAAAATCTGCTTGATTGTCTGCCTGAAACGGCTCGCCGGTCAGCAGGGGCAGGTACAGATCGGCCAGCAAGCGGGTGCCGCCCAGGGCGATCACCCGAGCCAGTGCCTGGTTGACCCAGTGCAATCGCGGCCCGATCTGGCGCAGAGTATTCAGCAGCACCAGGCCCTCGGCTGGCAGACCGGCAAGAATGGCCTGCGCCGCGAACAGGCCGCCGATGGATAGCCCGCACAGGATTGGCCGGGGTGGAGCAAGTTCGGTGATCAGTCTGACCAAGTCCGCAACGATCAACTGCTGGTCTAGGCTGCGCTCGGCAGCCACTGGACTGTGGTCCTGGCCGCGCAGGTTGTAACGCAGGCTGCCAAGCCCCGCCTGCCGGCAACCGCCCTCGACCACCCCATTCCAGGCCTCGAGGCTGCCGGTAAGGGCATTGATGTAGACCACCGTTGGCCTGCCTTCGGCAGGTGGCTGATATTCGTACCGCAGGCCCTCATCGGGCCCGAGGGTTAGTAACGGCATCGCGGGGCCTCCCAGGTGTAGCCTGTCGCCGGCGATTCGAACGGCGGAACAGGCTGTCAAGAATACGGCCAAATTATCTTAACGGAACGGGCGCGACAACTCCTGTACAGAGTCGGTCTGACCTTGGCAGATTTTACTGTAGCAACGTCGGCAATACCCGGCCAACAGCTCAATACCAGAAACTACGTGAGATTTTTGCTTAACGGCAATTCGGTGAGGGTGTATCCAACATCACCGTACCTACCGGGATGGAGTTTTACCTCAATGGTCAATTCTCTCAGGCCAGTGATCACCCCAACCAGAGACCCTAGATGACGTTTGATACTAATCATTCACCCCCCAAGAAGTGGCAAGAAAAAAAGCATGCCCCATCAAATATCAAGCTTATCAATTAGACTAGCCTGTAGTTAGAAGCCAATGCTGCTATATAGTTGTTGTTCTACGTCGAGATAAGATCAACAACTGATTGGACTTCGGGGTACTCCCCTTGATTATCGGTGCCACTGCTTTTGAATAATTCGAAAAAGTGGCGGCCCAGCGACAACAATCAGCGTTATTCTGAGGATGTGCATGATCGCGATGAGTGCTGTGTCAGCATCCATCGAGATCGCGATTAGGCTCATTTCCGCTAGTCCACCTGGCGCCAAGGCAAGCAGTAACGTTTCCTCCTTTATGTCAAGAATCGGTGCCGAAAGCCGAGCTAACCCAGCCGCGACTACAAGCATAACGCCCGTTACTACACTGGCCGAGATCGCAGGGCGTAGCATACTAACTAGACGCATACCACGGAACTGCGCACCGATAGCTGAGCCAATCACGACCTGAGCCACCATAACCAGCAGAGTTGGCAAAGGTGTTTCGACTAGTCCAGACGCATAGGCGAATCCCGCAAGAATCATTGGACCCAAAATCTGACTAAATGACAGATTAAATCGATTTGCTAACCAATAACCAGCGATACCACAGGTCAGAAGAATGGCTATTTCCCTGTTATCTGGATACACGCCTGAGGAGTCAAACATTAGGCGAGCATCAGCGACATCGACACTACCAATCGCAGCAAGATAAACTGGCACTACCAATACAACCAAGAAAACACGAGTCGCGTGTGCGATAGGAATCTGTTGGTTGTTTCCACCGGCCTGCTCACCAGCAATAGCCATTACACCTAAACCACCCGGCGTACTCGAGAAAAACGCAGTGGTTCTATCCATACCGGCAATCCGCCGAAAAATAACAAAGGAAGAGACCGTAGTGGCCATAACGTAGCCGAGCATTATTAGTGCGATATTGCCCCAGGTAGTCAGCTGCTTAATTACCTCCATCGTAAAGAAGCTGCCGAGGAGAATACCCAGCACAGCGACCATAATGTTTCGTAAGGGCATGTACCGTCGAACCGGTACACCCAAAAAAGCACTGACTGATACGAAGATCATGCTACCTAGCATCCATGGCAATGGCATATGCCAACGAAAAAAGACATACCCGCCGGCCGCGCCAATGCCTAGGCTGAGAAAAATCTCTTTTACCGATTGGGATCCAAGTAACATAAGAAAGTGGGAGCTCCCCCTGATGCTAGTCCCGTTAAGGGGGTCATAGTGTTTGGCAACGCGTGCATCTTAACCGGTTACAAATCTGGGGAAAATGAAAAGTTCGAAAAGAGTCGAGCTCGTGAAAACTCCTATACAGAGTCGGCCTAACCTCGCTTGGACTACGCCGCACGGCTAGTGACTTTTGTTTCTACCCGAGCGAGTTTTAAAACGCCACTGTGGTTCGTTCGCCACTGATCACCGTATTATCAAATCTTGGCAACGTGCATACTATTCGACGACTGGAGGAACCACTGCTACCTGCTTTCTGTGTTCGGTGTGGGCAAGCAGATCCCAACCCTGGCAGAGCGTCAGCTATGAACGCTTTGTCGAAAGTTGCAAGCCAAGCGCGCTGAACAGTACCGCACCGCCCAGCAGCGTCACCCAGGTGGGAACTTCACCGATGCCGATCCACGCCCAGACCGGCCCAAACAGTGGCTCACCCAGAGCAAATACCGTCAACTGCACCGCGGGGACTGTTTGCGCTGCGAGAGCAAACAACACGCTGCCTATTCCCAATTGCACAACACCTAATAAAGTGCACCACAGTACCTCGACTGGCGGAATCAACAAACCTACGCCAGTGGCAAAACTCATTAATACTCCTACCGACGCCCCGATTACCCCACCATAGAGCACCGCTGGGGTCATATCGATGCCTTTTCCCACACGCAAGGTAACTGTGTAAGCGCCGAAGAAAAAAATACCCAACACGGCAACTGCTACGCCAACTGTATCGCCCAGTTGGAGTCTTCCCCCAACCATTATGCTGATACCGACAAAACCGAGCAGGATGCTGATCCAGATACGAGTGCTTACTAACTCACCGAGAAATATTCTTCCGAGCAACGCCGCAAATATTGGCGCAGCAGCCATGACAAAAACCGCTACCGCGACCGTTGTGTACTTCAGCGCTACGATATTACAGATCATTGCCCCACTGAGCAGAGCCCCAGCGAATAATGTCTTGAGCCCTCCAGAGCGAATAATTCCAGGTGCCGACCAACGATATCGGAACAGGATGACCAGTGAGACAAAAAGTGCCAGCGAGCCGCACCGGTAAAAGTTTATTTGCCATTCCGTCGCATGCTCAAGCGACTTAACGATCACACCGGCAAAACTCCAGAAAATCGGCGCGACAACGGCAAAAATGTAATGATGATTCATTTACTCGATCAACCGAAGCCCCAATAGTTATTGTAAAATATTCTACTCTTGAAAACGCAATGGAGAGGGAACAATGACACTGGGAATGATATTCCGTATCAGTGGGATTATTCTGTTTATTAACGGGTTGTCGATGTTCTTTACGCCCGGTATGGCAATTGAGATGTATGGAATGACGATAGCCGAGGACATGATTGTTCTTGTCCGGGGATTGGGATTGTCATTTGCCGGTACTGGAATCCTGGTATTCATGCTGCCATCATGGATTGACAGCAAGCTCGCTGCGGCGGGAATCCTGGCCGGACTGACACAACTCGCCTGGTTCTGCCATCTCGGCTACGATCTGTATACCGACAACATCTCCGGCACACCTGCCATTATCAACCTGTTGCTGACGGCAATTTTCGCGATCTTGTTCTTTGTAATGAGCGCCAAACATTCCAAATAGCAGTGCTGCAGTAGGTTTTGTTAGCTCAGACCCCGCTACGGCGGGGTCTTTTTTTGCCAGAAATATTTGGCTAAGCGGCCAAGATCTGATAATACAGCCAGCCGTATCTAAATAATTAGAGAAATGAAACTAATGCCCCGGGGAAACCTCGAAACCCCGGCACCATGGTCAATAATTGTGCGCCTGCAAACGCCATTAAAGCAGTATTTCAGTTTAGTTATGAATTCCGTCTGCGACTAAGCCACGGTCTTGCAATCTCAATCGCCAGTGATTACTGACGTTACTGCTAGGAACAAGAGGTGTTACTTTCCTGACGTTATCTCAGTAGTGCTTCTTTGTGATATGAGCCAAGGCTTGACAGCCGATCAGCGGCAACCCGAAAGAACCATTATGCAAAGGCTATGGCGCCCTTGCCGGCCTTCTTGACACCATACATTGCCTTATCAGCAGCCTTAACAAGCTCCTCGGCAGTCAAGCCACTGTCTGGATAGAGCGCGATACCGACACTCGCGCTGATGTTCACCTCGCCTTCAGCCGTTTCGATTCCCCGGCTTACATTCTCAAGAACTAAGCTGCCAATTGACTTTGCACTCTGCTTACCCTGCTCTTCAGCGATGACCAGGAACTCGTCACCGCCCAGTCGGGCAACCATATCATTCTCTTGCACGCTATTGGTCAAGCGATTTGCGATCTCCTTCAACACAAGATCACCTATGTTATGACCAAAGGTGTCGTTAACATCTTTGAACCCATCTAAATCGATGAAAAAAACACCCACTTGAGTTTCAGTCTGGTCAGCCCGAGCTATTGCCTTACCAAGCCTGCCTTGGAGCACGCGACGGGCGGGAAGACCTGTCAACTGGTCGTGATCGGCAAGATGCTGAATTGCCGCCTCAGCATTTTTCAACCGCGTGATGTCAACAAACGCGAAAAGCAACAAACTCTCCTCTTCGACCGGAATTTCCGACATCGAGGCTAGCCCCCACATAATCTCTCCGTCAAAGCGACGCAGTCGCAATTCGAAATTTCTCACCTCATCCTCAACCGAGAACTTAACCATCAGATTCTCGCGTTCCTGCGAGTCGACAAAAAATTTCTCCCAAGACTGTCCGAGAACCTGGTCGCCATCGGCGCCGAGAAGTTCACGAAAAAACTGGTTGGAATAGACAGTTCTGCCACTTTCAACCTCTATTACTAAAATTCCGACAGGGACTGTATCGTTGAAGGCTTTCAGTCGCTCATCTTCCTGGATGAGGCGCTCGAAAGATGAATCGATCAATTTTTCCACGGTCGTCCTCGAGAAATCGACTAAAGACACAACTATTTTAATGGAAAAAATAATGTATTTCCGTACAGAAACAATGGTTTAGGTAAAGACAACTGAGAACGCTACAACAAAATCACATCGCGTGAAGTAGGGATATTATTTTTTTGGCGCGCCCGGAGAGATTCGAACTCCCGACCTCGTGGTTCGTAGCCACGCACTCTATCCAACTGAGCTACGGGCGCGTTCTAGAAAAAGAGCGCGGATTTTAGCATGTCGGTATCACACTCCGACCGGCCCCGGAGCTGCCGCTGCCCCTGCACCAAAAGCTCAAATCCGTAAGTGCAGAAGAGATAAAGGACCCCAATGGGGTCCTTTGTTATCTGGCGGAGAGGGAGGGATTCGAACCCTCGATGGAGCTATCAACCCCATACTCCCTTAGCAGGGGAGCGCCTTCAGCCGCTCGGCCACCTCTCCTTTCAGCAGAAGTACAATTATAACAATTGCTTACAAACTTCTAAATACCTGGGCCAAAATCCCGCTCGTTTTGACTGGGTCAACAACTGTATATTTTGTTAATCGTCCTTTTTCGGCATTACATTTAATGCCATCAATTCAGGCGGTTACGAAATCCCCCACTACCTTCTGTTGTATTGGCATAACTGTGTCAATCGACCGGTATCGAGCATATCTGCGTTTCGAGCCGTGGGCCGCTCAGCCGGCAGGATGGGGCTGGCTCGCCCGCTTGGCGAGTAACTTTTGAGAGAGTAATGGCCCGCGTCCAGGCACGCTCCAGGGGCACACTTCGATACAGATGCCACAGCCGTGGGTTTTAGTGAAATATGGAATGCACTTGTCGAAATCGACATACCATTTCTTGACCCCTCGCACCATTTGCTTATATTGAGAGATAGCCCCTGGCGGACAGTCGAGTTCACACCGTCTACACTGTAGACAAAGATCGTCCACACCGATGTCTACCGGTTGATCGCAGGCCAGCGGCAGATCGGTGAGCACGGCGGCCAGACGAATATTCGAGCCAAATGGCTCACTAATCATCGAGCCGTGCTTGCCCAGCTGACCAATACCTGCATCGATCGCAAGTGGAATTTGGAGGATATCGGTGCTGTTTGGATTACCGTAGGCTCGCGCCGGCCATCCCATCTGTCGAATCTGCTGAGCCAACCGAATAGCGGTCAAGGACAGCTCCCGATATGCCCGCATGACCTCCACTGCCGCCCGGAGATGCGGCACATGCTGCATTTCTGTGCGGTTCATCGATAAACCGAGGCAGATAGCGTAATTGAAGGAAACCGAGCACCCAGCATAGACAGCGTCATCGGTCAGTTGAGTGATGCCCACCAATTCAGCACCCAGACCTTGGGCCATCGCCTTTATCTTTTGCGCCATCGCTTTGGTATCGCCCACCGGCTGCCTGCGAGCCGCCACCGGACCGTCCCGGTTGCGCAATTGCCAGACATTTCTGATCACATGGCGCAACACCTGCCACGAATTAATCAGACCAAAGAAATCATCGAGCGCCTGCCATTCAAGTCGGATATCACCGGTGCTGTGAAAAACATGTCGTGCCGCCTTTCGTTGTGGGTCACCAAGGCCATTGATCTCATTGCCGGAGCGCGGCGGCACCCGATAACCAAAAGCATACTCTGGAGGCGGCACCGCACCAGGCCGCACGCGGCTATCACTCATCGGAGCCTCTTCTTGGTTTCGGCCGGTTCCTCATCCACCCAATAGATCTCTCCCCGGGCTTGGCACTCCCGGTAGCCCTTGCGAATGCGCCCCCCTACAGTCCAGTAATAAAAAATCATTTTTGCAAGGCTGATAAGAACGGCCAGGTCACGCCGTAACCTAGCCCACCCACTGAGCATTGCCGATGTCTCGCTTTCGGTGGTTCGCATTTTTTGCTGCTTACATTCCCGCCGCCAGAAAACAGCGGGCATATTTCTCAATATTGCAGATATCTCAATTATTGATCCAAAAATTTCGGCCCCGGAAAGACCAACAACACCGCCATCTGTGGGGCATTGTAAGGTAAGCAAAAAAGGAAGGCGCCCTGGCACGGCCGCTGCACCTTTGAAATCGGAGCCGCTATTCGCGGTCACTGTCGGCGGAATTCTCTCCCGGTTCTTCCAAAACTTCCTGATCCGGATCGTACCCCTGCTGGATACGCTCAAAAATTTCTTCGCGATGTACCGGAACATCCTTTGGCGCATTAACACCGATCCGTACCTGGTTACCTCTGATACCCAGCACGGTAACCTGGATCTCATTACCGATATTGAGGGTCTCCCCTACCCGGCGAGTCAGTATCAGCATCCGGCTGCCCTCCTTGCCCGGGAAGCTCCTGCTGCGGCAGGGAACTCGGCCAGTTCCATTGACCTGCGCGGCGATCCCGGTTGGCACACGCGATTAATTCTACACCAGGCACCCGGCCGGCACGGTCGTCTTCAGGGTTATTCGACGCTGGTCAATTGCTCTTCGATGGGCTCACCATCGAGCCCAAATGCCTTATGCAGAGTGCGCACCGCCAACTCCAAGTACTTGTCAGACACGCCAATGGAGATCTTAATCTCAGAGGTAGAGATAAGTTCGATATTAATACCCTCTTTAGCCAGCGCCTCGAACATTGTCGCGGCAATACCTGAATGTGAGCGCATGCCAACACCGACCACGGCGATCTTGGCCAGCGTATCATCACCAGCCACCTCCCTGGCGCCAAGTTCTTTAGCAGTCTGCTGAAGCAGTGCTATCGCCTGTGGGTACTCGTCGCGGTTGACGGTGAAGGTGACATCGGTATTTCCATCCTGGCCCACGTTCTGAATGATCATGTCGATGTTCAGATGGGCCTTCGATATCGGTCCGAATATACGTGAGGCGACACCGGGCTGATCCGGCACACCCCGTATTGTGACCTTGGCCTCGTCGCGGTTGTAGGCAATTCCAGCGATCAGTGGCTGTTCCATCTCGTTTTCCTCGTGTGTAATCAAGGTGCCAGGGCCCTCCTCGAACGACGACAGCACGCGCAGTGGTACCCGGTACTTGCCGGCAAATTCCACCGAGCGGGTCTGCAGCACCTTGGCACCCTGACTGGCAAGTTCCAACATCTCCTCGACCGTAATCTGATCGAGGCGGCGCGCTTCGGGAACGATCCGTGGATCGGCGGTATAGACTCCATCAACGTCGGTGTAGATACGGCACTCGTCGGCCTGAAGCGCCGCCGCCATTGCCACGGCAGTGGTGTCCGATCCACCCCGGCCCAGGGTAGTGATGTTGCCCTTACCGTCCACACCCTGGAATCCGGCCACTACCACCACGTGACCCGCTTGCAGGTCATCACGAACCCGGGCCGCATCAATGTCGACGATGCGGGCTTTGCCGTGGATGTTGTCGGTCAGAATGCGTACCTGGGCGCCAGTATAGGAGCGAGCGTCAATGCCACGCTTATGCAAAGCCATAGACAAAAGTGCAATGGAGACCTGCTCGCCGGTAGAAACCAGTACGTCTACCTCACGAGCCGCTGCATCGGCATCGATTTCAGCTGCCAGCCCCAGCAATCGGTTGGTCTCACCAGCCATGGCTGAGACCACGACCACGAGATCCTCGCCTCTGCCCCGCGAAGCCACCACGCGATCGGCCACGGCGTCAATGCGCTCGACCGTACCGACCGAGGTACCGCCGTATTTCTCAACAATAAGTGGCATGTTGCTGTTTGTTGTGCATGTGGGGTCGCGAATTAAAGCGCTTCTGCGCCCATGGGTAAAGCCCTGCAAGAAGTCCGCCACATACTGGCCAGTAAATACCGCCGGCCACCGGAGTACCCTAGCGGTGGGTGCTGAACAGTTCAGCGCGCGCTTATCCAGTCGTCCACCGTCGCCAGCGCTGCGTCCAGAGCAGCGATGTCGGCACCGCCCCCCTGGGCCATGTCGGCCCGGCCGCCGCCCTTGCCGCCCACCCGGCCAGCCAGTTCCGACACCAGTTGCCCGGCATGGAAGCGGTCCGCCAGGTCCCGGGTCACTCCGACCAGCAGCGTGGCTTTACCCTCGTGCGCACCGCCGATCACCACCACGGCTGAGCCGAGGCGATCGCGCAGGCGGTCCATCATGGCCCGCAAACTCTTGATGTCGACATTGTCGTAACGCTTCACCAGCACCGGGGTATCGTTGATCTTGCGCACATCGTCGAGGGGATCGTCACCCGAGCCACCCGCTGCAATACTCCCCTGCAGTTGCTCAACCTTGCGTTCCAGTTCGCGCACCCGGCCAACGAGGGCTTGGGCGCGTTCCTCTAAGTCAGTCCGACCGGTCTTAAACATCGCTGCCAGCCGGTCCAGGCTACGGCCATCAACGACTGCTTGCTGACCCGCTACCTCGCCGGTCACAGCCTCCAGCCGGCGCACACCGGCCGCAATACCGGACTCCGAAAGTATTCGAAACGTACCAATATCGCCGCTGTGGCCAACGTGGGTACCGCCACAGAGCTCGAGTGAGACGTCGCCCATACTCACCACCCGGACCTCATCATCGTAGCGCTCACCGAATAGCGCCATTGCGCCCTGCGCCTGGGCTTCTTCTATTCCCATGAGGCGGGTGCGCACTTCGAGGTTGGCACGAATCTGCCTGTTGACGATACTTTCGACCGCGTCTACCTGCTCAGCAGCCATCGCTTCGCCGTGGGAAAAATCAAAGCGCAGACGGTCAGGTGCTACCAAAGAACCCTTTTGCTGTACGTGCTCACCGAGCATCTGGCGCAGTGCTGCATGTAGCAGGTGTGTGGCCGAGTGGTTGGCGGCCGTCGCAGCACGGCCATCGACATTGACCTCGGCGGTCACCGCTGTTCCCGGAACCAACTCGCCCTCGATCATCCGGCCCCGGTGGGCGATAACCTTATGGGCAAGGTAATGCACCTCTGCCACCTCGAACTTGCCGTTGTCCCAGTACAGGTATCCCTGGTCACCAACCTGGCCACCGCTCTCAGCATAAAACGGTGTGGCCTCCAGCACCACCACGCCTTCTGCACCAGCTGCCAGCGTCTCGACTGCCTCACCCTCCCGGGCTAGCGCCAATACTGCGCTTTGCCCAGCCAGTTCCCCATAGCCAGTAAAAACCGTGCTCTCATCTACATCGACCGCAATCGTGCCCTCGGCCTCGAACTGGCTAGCCGCACGAGCCCGATCCCGCTGCTCTGCCATGGCCTGCTCAAAGCCGGGCGTGTCGACGGTAAGGCCCCGTTCGCGGGCGTAGTCCGCGGTCAAATCTGCCGGAAAACCGAAAGTGTCGTACAGACGAAAGACCAAGTCCCCGGGAATAATCGTGGCACCGAGGTTTTCGATCTCCTGCTCGAGAATACGCATTCCCTGTCCCAGGGTTTGTATAAAGCGCTCCCCCTCCTGCGCCAGTGCGTGCTCTACCTGCGCCTGGGCGGCAACGAGCTCGGGATAGGCCTGACCCATCTGCGCGATCAGCGGCGCAACCAGTTTGTGCATAAACGGCTCGGTCGCACCAAGCTGATAACCATGACGGATGGCGCGACGAATGATCCGCCGCAGGACATAGCCACGACCCTCGTTCGACGGTGTCACCCCATCAGTGATCAGGAATGCGCTAGAGCGAATGTGGTCGGCAATCACGCGCAGCGAACTGTTATCCCGCTCACCGCTGCCGGTCACTTCCATGGCCGCATCGATCAGCGCAACGAACAGGTCGGTCTCGTAATTGCTGTGCACGCCCTGCAGCACCGCTGCCAGGCGTTCCAGGCCCAAGCCGGTATCCACCGATGGCCTGGGCAACGGGGTATCAACGCCATCTGCACCGCGATTGAACTGCATGAATACCAGGTTCCAGATCTCAACGTAGCGGTCACCGTCAGCCTCAGGGGTGCCCGGCGGGCCACCGGCCACGTCCGGGCCGTGATCGTAGAAGATCTCGCTGCACGGGCCGCACGGCCCGGTATCGCCCATGGCCCAGAAATTGTCGCTGCCATCAATACGGGCGAAACGTTCTTTGGGCACGCCAATTTGCTGCAACCAGATGTCGGCAGCCTCGTCGTCGTCCTTGAACACCGTTACCCAGAGTTTATCCTCGGGCAGACCATAGCCCGAGGTGAGAAGGTCCCAGGCAAACTCGATCGCCTGCTCCTTAAAATAATCACCAAAACTGAAATTGCCCAGCATCTCGAAGAAGGTATGATGGCGGGCGGTATAACCAACGTTTTCCAGGTCATTGTGCTTGCCACCGGCGCGCACGCAGCGCTGAGCTGTGACCGCTCTCTGGTAGGGCCGCTTATCCTGCCCCAGGAACACATCTTTGAACTGAACCATACCTGCGTTGGTAAAAAGCAAGGTGGGGTCGTTGTGTGGCACCAGCGGGCTGGTCGGAACTACCTTATGGCCGTTGCGCGCAAAATAATCCAGAAACTGCTGCCTGATATCCTGGGTCTTCATTGACCGTTCTCTTGTTATTGGCTCTATCGCTCTGTCCGCCCGCAGCAAGACGCTGCAGGGCGCAAGTTTAACCGGCCTTGTGCCAGTCGCCGATTACCCGGCGAATTGCATCTGCACCAAACCCGCGGCGCTGCAAATAACTGGCCCGCCGAGCCCAATCGCTGAAATCACACGAAGGGGCACTGCCGAAGTAGCGCTGGTACTGGGCCCGCAGCACACCGTCCCACTGGATGTCGGCGGCTGCCAGGGCAGTTTCAATGATCTCGGCGGCCACGCCGCGCTCCTGCAGTTCCCGGCGCACGTAAACGGGCCCGTAACCCGAAGCCGAACGGTTCGCCACCATGAACTCGGCGTAGCGGGCGTCAGACAGACGATTATCACCCTCCAGTTCGTCCAGCAATAACTCGACCAGCCCCGGGGCATAACCCCGGGCAGAGAGTTTTTGCCCGAGCTCGGCCCGACTGTGCTCGCGCCGAGCCAGCATCCGCAGGGCCGAGTCGCGGGCCCGCTGCTGCGGCTCCGCCTGTGGGCGTGCCATCAGGCTTTGGCGCTTTCCGCCTCGGCTACGGGCGCCTCATCGGTGACGATCGGGTCAGGCTTGGCCGTGTCGATGCCCATCTTCTGGCGCACTGCACTCTCAATAGCATCGGCAATATCGGCGTTCTCGCGCAGGAAATCGCGCACGTTGTCGCGACCCTGGCCGATCCGATCGCCGTTGTATGAGTACCAGGCCCCTGATTTTTCCACCAGGCCGAGTTCTACACCCATGTCGATGAGTTCGCCTTCCTTGGAGATGCCCTCGTTGTAGAGAATGTCAAATTCGCACTTTCGAAAAGGCGGGGCAATCTTGTTCTTGACCACTTTTACCCGGGTTTGGTTGCCCAAAACCTCCTCACCTTTTTTGACCGCACCGATGCGGCGGATATCAAGCCGCACCGAGGAGTAGAACTTGAGTGCATTACCGCCGGTAGTCGTTTCGGGATTACCAAACATAACGCCGATCTTAATGCGAATCTGGTTGATAAAAATTACCATCGTGTTGGAGCGCTTTATGTTGGCGGTGAGCTTGCGCAGCGCCTGCGACATCAGCCGGGCGTGTAGTCCAACGTGCGAGTCTCCCATCTCACCTTCGATTTCGGCTTTCGGGGTCAACGCCGCGACCGAGTCGATGACGATGATATCTACCGCGGCTGAGCGCACCAGCATGTCGGCAATCTCAAGAGCTTGCTCACCGGTATCTGGCTGAGAAATCAGCAACTCGTCCACGTTGACGCCCAGACGCCCCGCGTAACTCGGGTCCAGCGCGTGCTCTGCATCGATGAAAGCGCAGGTGCCGCCGGCTTTCTGGGCCTGCGCCACTACTGAAAGAGTCAAGGTAGTCTTACCCGAGGATTCCGGGCCGTAGACCTCGACCACCCGCCCGCGGGGCAGACCGCCGACGCCGAGTGCGATATCCAGCCCCAACGATCCGGTCGATACCGTCTCAATATCCCTTCCAACCTCGGAATCTCCAAGCCGCATGACAGATCCCTTGCCGAACTGCCGCTCAATCTGCCCGAGGGCAGCATCCAGTGCTTTTTGCTTATTGCCGTCCATGTAACGCTCCTTGAAACTAAGGATTAACCGAGGACGCCCGCCTCTGCGCTGGCCTTCCTGGCTTGCCCAGCCGCGCGCGCCGCATAGTCCCGCTGGGGCCGAAATAATACGGTCGGGCGGGAAAAATCGTGGTATCTGCCATTATTTCACAATAGACCTGGCCGGCACAGTGAACTTCTCCACAATATCAGGTGCTCAAGCGACCGCTGCGGCTCGCTCGTGCAAACCCTCGAGGGCGGCCGCCACGGACTGATGACGAACGGCTGCGCGGTCGCCGGCAAAATTAAACCTCTGCCCACCCGGCGCCCGACCCGGCACTTGCCAAGCAATAAAAACCGTGCCAACCGGTTTTTCAGCACTGCCGCCATCCGGCCCTGCTATGCCGGTGATGGCAAGGCCCGCTTCTGCGCCCGTGCGCGCAAGCGCACCGCGCACCATCGCCTCTGCCACCTCCAGGCTGACGGCACCATGGCGTTCGATTAACCGCACTGGCACTCCAACCAGCGCCTGCTTGGAGTGATTACTGTAGGTCACGAAACCGCACTCAAACCAGGCCGAACTCCCAGCCACAGCGGTGAGACTTTGTGCTACAAAACCGCCCGTACACGACTCCACCGTCACCAAGTGCCAACCGCGCCCGGCCAACAACTCGCCAATTTGTCCGGCGCGTTTTGTCAATTCCTGAAGGTTATTCATTGCGCTGCTTAAAGTGCCTCATTGTGGTTGCCCCAGAGGCTCACTGGGTGAGTTCGAAAAACGCCTAGGCAAGTCAGGGGATACCGTTTTTTCTTCATTCCAGTATCATAAACTGCGA
>Ga0187827_10004511_pt1 | contig 17133 bp, 18 predicted proteins | sample ETNtaG_39_FD_167969 | JGI IMG/M metagenome (GOLD analysis project Ga0187827, IMG submission 167969) | Marine microbial and viral communities from oxygen minimum zone, Eastern Pacific Ocean - ETNP2014_SV_150_PacBio MetaG (Illumina Assembly) | ecosystem: Environmental > Aquatic > Marine > Hypoxic...
CTAAGTCTGATTCCCCTAAGGCTGATGCACCTAAGTCTGATTCCCCTAAGGCTGATGCACCTAAGTCTGATTCCCCTAAGGCTGATGCACCTAAGTCTGATTCCCCTAAGGCTGATGCACCTAAGGCCCAGACATCAAAGCCAAAAGCGAAGGAACCTAAAGCTAAAGTGAAAGAATCTAATGTCCAAACGGATGTTTCTACTAGAGTTACCGCTGAAGGTGAAGGCAGCAAACCTCAAACTCGATCTTCATCAAATCCACCGAAAAAACCTGAAATCAATGCTGAATCGTCCGTGCAAAAAAAATCTAAGGACTAGAAGCCATAATTTATAGATTTCGTTATTAGTATAGGTTGATTCATTTTAGTCAAATAAAGGATTGTTAATTGATAACAGCGACACAAGTAAAAACACTGAGGGATAAGACTGGCGCTGGTGTTATGGATTCCAAACGTGCGTTAGAAGAAGCTGGTGGTGATATGGATAAGGCCACTCAACTATTAGCTGAAAAAGGGCTTGCTTCAGCTGCTAAACGGTCCCATCGAGTTACGTCAGAAGGTCAAATAATTAGTTATATTCACACGGGTGGTAGGGTTGGAGTAATGGTAGAAATCAAATGTGAAACAGACTTTGTCGGTAAAACCCAGGAATTTGCTGACTTAGGTAAAAACATAGCGATGCAAATAGCTGCAATGAATCCCACGTACTTAGATACCGATTCGATTCCAGACGGGGTTGGGGAAATACCAGATAATGACATTCTAATGCTTCAAGAATATATTCGTGACCCTAGTAAAAATATTGGTGATTTAATAAAGGAAATAATTTCAAAAACTGGCGAAAATATCAAAATAAATCGTTACGTAAGGTACGAATTAGGAGATTGATTTGCAAGAAAAGCATTTACAAGTTTCCAAAATAGGTTTTTTTAAAACAGTTTATGGATAAGCGGAAATATTCAAAGGTCCTACTTAAGCTTTCAGGAGAGTCTTTCAAGGGAGACAAGGATTATGGTTTGGATATTGACGTATTAAAGTACATTTCTAATGAACTTTCTACCTTGAACAACAGTAACGTTCAACTTGGGGTTGTTGTTGGTGGTGGCAATATTTGGAGAGGTGTTGATTATGAACTTACTGGTATGGACAGGGCGACAGCCGATTCTGCCGGCATGTTAGCTACAATAATGAATGCATTGTCTTTACAGGACGCGTTAGAGAAAATAGACATCAAAGTTAGAACTCAGTCTTCGATTAATATAACATCTGTGGCTGAACCCTACATTAGACGTAGAGCTATTCGACATATGGAAAAAGGTCGCATAGTTATTTTTGCAGGCGGTACAGGTAATCCCTATATGTCTACTGATACTGCAGCAGCGCTGAGGGCTTTGGAAATCGGTGCGGATATATTAATCATGGCCAAAAATAAAGTTGATGGAGTTTACAGTTCCGATCCTCGTACGAATAAAGACGCTAAAAAAATTGAAACGATTACCCACCATGATGCTTTATCTAGGAGATTAAACGTTTTTGATAGTACAGCGTTATCTTTATGTATGGATAATAAGTTGCCAATATCAGTTTTTGATATTTTTGAATCACGTAATTTGATTAGAATTTGCCAAGGAGAAAGGATAGGAACACTCATAGATACAAAATGATAATATATCGAGTTACTATTACTTTATTATCGTGTTCAAGATCGTATGTAAAGAAAGAAAATATGGTTCAAAAAGATGTTAGAAGAAACTTTGGTAGATGCTAAAAAAAGAATGGCAGGGGCCGTTGAGGTTCTACGCCGTGACTTAGTTGGTGTTAGGACTGGTAGAGCATCAGTAGGTCTGGTCGAAAATATTAAGGTGAATTATTTCGGATCGGATACGGCGTTAAATCAACTGGCTCAGATAAACGTTGGAGATTCTAGGATGATTGTAATCCAACCTTGGGATAAAAGCGCGACTTCTGATATATCAAAAGCTATTCAGAATTCAGATCTTAGTATTTCTCCTAACGTGGATGGAGACATCATTAGATTAAACTTACCCCCACTCACAGAAGAACGTAGGCGAGAAATTGTTCGTATGGTTAGATCTAGAGGGGAAGAATCCAAGGTAGCAGTTAGAAATATTCGAAGAGATGCTCAAGGTACTATACGAGATGTCGAAAAAGATGGTCTCGCATCACAGGATGAATGTAGAAGATCTCAAACAGACTTGGAAAAAATTACATCTGAATCCATAAATCAGATAGACGTTGAAACACAAAATAAAGAAAAAGAAGTTATGCAAATATGAACTGCATGAAACTACACATGGGCGGGAGATGACTTCTTTTGAAGGAACATGTTCCCAAACACATCGCAGTGATTATGGATGGCAATGGTCGATGGGCTAATAGCCGTGGTCTGGATATTTCTGAAGGTCATTTGGCTGGGTATCAAAATATAAGACCCGTTATTTCAAAATTCGCTCAACTGGGCATAAAATACGTAACAATATATGCCTTTTCTACAGAAAACTGGGATCGCCCCAAATCTGAAGTAGATTCCATCTTGGAATTAGCAGGATCAGTAATAAAAGATGAATCCAATTTAATGGGTAGAGAAAATATACGCATATTGCATGCTGGAGATTCTGAAGGATTGCCAAATTCGCTTAGGTCTGATATCGAGCAATCTGTGGAGGAAACGAAGAATAATACTGGTCTGACTTTGTGTGTAGCGTTTAACTATGGGGGCAGAGGAGAAATTATACGTGCGATTAAAAAAATAATACGTGAAGGGATAGAGGAAGATAAAATAAATGAGACCCTGCTATGTGGATACATGTACACCCATGGAATACCAGACCCAGATCTGATAATAAGAACTGGAGGGGAATTTCGGCTAAGCAATTTCCTGATTTGGCAGTCAGCTTATTCAGAATTTCATTCTACTCCAGTTTTTTGGCCAGATTTTGGCTTGAAAGAAATAAACCAATCGATAGTTACGTACAGAAGCAGGAAACGTAGATTTGGTCGTAGGTAATGATCAAAAACATGGCACGAAACAATTTATTAATTAGACTCGGTACGGCCCTAGTTGCAATACCTATAGTGGTTGGGATTTTTTTTATTAACGAAAAATTTGTATACCTGTTTTTGTTTTTTATTGGTTTAGGTGCGGCAAAAGAATTATCGCAAATGAGCTTATGCAAGAAATTTCAATGCTATTTACGGTATGTCTTTGTACCGCTATTCCTTCCAATTCTTGTTGTTATTTTATGGATAAATGTTAGTAATTCCTTGGAAATTGTAATGGCATTGTTAACAGTAATCACAGTTTTGATAATTTCGATTATTTTTTTACCTGGGGAAAAATTGCTACCTAAAAGTAAAAAACTTGTATATATATATTCTAATTTTTTTGGAATATCTGTAGCTTTTATTCCATTGCTAATGCAACTCCCTGATGGAATCATTTGTCTTTTATTTTTGTTGGCGGTAGTTTGGACAAGTGATTCAGGTGCATACTTTGTGGGCAACTTTTTTGGGAAAAAAAAGTTAGCGCCACGCATAAGCCCTAGCAAAACTTTTGAAGGAGCAATTGGGGCTTTGCTTTTTGGGTTTGGAATGTCTTTAATGTTTTATAAAATTTTTCCGTTACCATTATCTTTGACACAAGTAATTGTTCTGGGAATTTTTATTCCCATTGGTGCTATTTTTGGAGATTTGTTTGAGTCAATGTTAAAAAGAAAATCAAATGTTAAAGATTCTGGGCGATTATTCCCTGGGCACGGTGGAGTATTAGATCGTATAGACAGTTTAATACCAAACTTTCCTTTGGTATATGTAATTTCTACAGGGGTAATACCGTGAAGCGACTAGTCGTGCTTGGATCTACTGGTTCGGTTGGCCGTCAGGTTTTGGATGTAGTTCGTCAAAATCCGGATAATTTCACTATATTAGGTTTATCGAATGGCAATAATTCCAAATTATTAAGTAAACAAATACAGGAATTTTCTCCCAAGTATGTAAACACTTTGGGTGACCTTGATGAAAAATCAAGTAATGTGACTAGTGTTGAATTAAACAAACTGGTTACATTACCTGACGTCGATCTGATAGTTCATGCTATGTCGGGAAGTCATGGGTTAATGCCGGTCTTGATAGCTTTGGAGCATGGTAAAGATATAGCTCTAGCCAATAAAGAGCCAATTGTGATGGCTGGAGAAATAATCGTGAATCTAGCTGAAAAATCTGGAGGAAGAATATTGCCTGTTGATAGCGAACCTTCTGCTATTTGGCAATGTATTGAAGGAGAGGACACCGAACCTAATCGCTTGTTTATTACTGCATCTGGTGGGGCATTCCGCGATAAAAATTGGAAAGATCTCTCTTCAGTTGAGCCAAAAGATGCCCTTGCTCACCCTACTTGGCAGATGGGGAAAAAAATCACCATAGATTCGGCTACCATGATGAACAAGGCTTTTGAAGTGATAGAAAGTCGATGGTTGTTCGACATTCCATACGACCGGATAGAAGTTGTAATACATCGTCAAAGTGTAATACATTCAATGGTTGAGTTTGTTGATGGTTCTATAAAAGCACAGATGAGTAATCCAGATATGCGCTACCCCATTCAATACGCAATGTCTTACCCGAATAGAATTAAAAATACATATATGGAGCGCTTTCAGCCAAAAAACTTTAAAAAACTTACGCTTGAAGAATACGTTTATGGTACTTATCCTTGTTTTGATTTAGCTATCGAGTATGCGAAAAAAGGAGGTACCTATACTTCTGTTTTAATTGGTGCAAGCGAGGCTGCTGTTGATCTGTTTCTTGACGGAAAAATAGGTTTTACCGAGATATATGATTTTGTAAAATATGCTTTGGATAACCATCAACCGATAAGTCACCCAAATTTGCAGGAAATATTATATGCTCTCGAATATGGCAAAAAAGCCGTATACCGTAGCAAAAAAGATACTACTCAAATAAACATGTTGTAATAGTAAAATGTCTGAAACTTTACTATATGGTGTGTTAACTTTTTTGTTAATTTTAATGCCCTTAGTCCTGATTCACGAAGCTGGCCATTTTTTTACCGCCAAGTTATTTAAAGTTAAAGTTCTTGAATTCGGATTTGGATTTCCGCCAAAGATAATAGGTTTTTGGACCGGCAGGACCGAAATAAAAACTTCTTCCAAAATAATCCAAGAAATAGAAGTTGGTAAATTATTGGGTAAGGTGTTGACTTTTGAAATCGGTTTTTTTGATGAGCGTAAGTTAGTTGAATCGGTCCGTGAAGTGCGTACTTCGGATTTTAATACCATCACTAAAGACGATTCAATCATCGTCGGTAAACTGAGATCTGCTGGTCCGGATAATTTAATTATTGCTGATATGTTGTGGTCAATAAATTCATTGCCCATAGGTGGTTTTGTAAAATTGGTCGGTGAAGAATCTCCTGGCCTCGAAAGTTCTCTGGGTAGTAAAACGAAATTACAAAGACTTATCGTTATGTCATCAGGTGCTCTGATAAATTTAGTTATTCCTTTTATATTGTTTCCCATTATTTTCATGCTTCCTAACGAAACTATTGAAGGGAAAGTAATGGTCCGTAATGTTTTTCCAGATAGTCCAGCCCACCGTGCTGGGCTCAGAACTGGCGATGTGATTGCAGCAATCAATGATAAAGAAGTGATGCAACTTCAACACCTACAGATGTTAGTCAATGCTAAATTGGGCCAATCAATTAAACTACAAGTTCAGGAAGGTATACCGAATCCTTTTCCTAGACCCGACCAATCGGGTTTCGATTACATAAATACATTCAAAGAGGTTACAATCGTACCCCGCTGGAAACCCCCTAGAAAACTTGTTGTGTCAGATGTAGAAAAAAAACAAACAGAAATTGATGTTAAACAGGCGAGGATCTTTGATCCACTTGCAGGTGTTAATGATGGATTGCAGGTTGTGCCGACTATAACCAATAGACTATTTGAAATATCGTTGAAAGAAGCCAGATTAATAGATCCGTCCATAGAAATCGGGGATAAGATTTCAATTACTCCGACAGGAGGAGAAGACAGGTCTATTTCTGTTATCGAGTCTAGGTTGCACCATCCATTATTGGGAAGTAATACTTATATACAAGAAGGTGCTATGGGTGTGCATATTTCGTTGATTAACCCCCAATACAAAAAAAACACGCCAAATTTCTTTGATGCAGCAACATCAGGATGGAGACAAGTTTTAGAAATATTGGTCACAACAAAAAACGCGATTAAATCTGCAATAATCGGTAGTACAAACCCACAATTCGAGGGTCCGGCCGCCGTTGGACCTATAGGGATAGGACAATTAACGGGAGAAGTTGCTCTGTCCGATGCTAATACTTTGGGTAAGATAACAACTTTACTTTCAATCACAGCAACCATAAGTTTGTCGTTGGGAATTATTAATTTGTTGCCTATTCCAGCACTTGATGGCGGTAGGATTTTCTTTGTTCTTATTGAGATAATTAGGGGTGGTAGACGTATATCACCAAACAAAGAAGGATTAATACATTTAATTGGATTTGGAATATTAATAGGATTGGTAGCCTTGGTATCCATCCAAGATGTGGTGAGGATATGGAATGGCGAATCTTTTTTCTGAAACAAAATATTATTGATGATCAATTATGGTTAAAACGAGTTTAACTGCCAGGGAAAATACTAATGAAGTTTTGGTGGGTCACGTACCGATCGGAGCTGGTAATCCCATCGTCGTCCAATCTATGACTGACACAGACACGGCAAATGTACAAGATACTGTAAAACAAGTTAAGTTATTGGCTGATGCTGGGAGCGAAATTGTAAGATTGACAGTTAACAACAACCAAGCCGCTGATTCAGTTTACGAAATTAAAAGTCGCCTTCAAGACGATGATTACGATATACCTCTGGTTGGCGATTTTCATTTCATCGGCCATAGGTTACTTCAAGATTATCCTTTATTAATAAAAAGTTTGGATAAATTACGTATCAATCCTGGGAATATCGGTAAAGGACTTAAACATGATAAAAACTTTTCTACGTTTATAAAGATTGCTAAAGAAAATGACAAAATTGTGAGAATAGGGGTTAATGCAGGTAGTTTGGATCAAGATATATTAATGAAAAGAATGGACACAAATTCGCGCCTTTCTATGCCATTGTCGTCAGAAGAAGTAGAAAATTCTTCTCTTATCGAAAGTGCTTTATCTAGTGCTGATTATGCAAATTCATTGGGATTACCTGAAACCAAAATAATCATTTCGTGTAAAGTTTCTAGGCTGACACAAATGGTTCCTGTTTATAGGGAAATATCTCGCCAATGTAAAATTCCACTTCATTTGGGATTAACTGAAGCAGGTATGGGACAACAAGGTTTGGTCAACACGACCGCGTCATTATCTATATTGCTGTACGAAGGTATAGGAGATACTATTAGGGCCAGTTTAACTCCTGATATAAATGGAGATCGAACTAAGGAAATAAAATTATGTCAAGATGTTTTACAGGCTCTTGGGTTACGTAGATTTAGCCCTAGTGTTACTGCCTGTCCTGGTTGTGGAAGAACAAGTTCAACATTTTTTAGAGAACTGGCTTCAGATATACAAAGCTTTCTTGAGTTAAAGCTACCGGAATGGAAAAATGACTACCCGGGTGCAGAAGAATTAAAAGTAGCTGTAATGGGATGTGTTGTAAATGGTCCTGGAGAATCCAAGGCCGCACATGTTGGGATTTCGTTGCCTGGATCTGGAGAAATTCCAACAGCTCCGGTTTTTATAGATGGGAAAAAGGAAATTTTATTAAAAGGAACTAATATGGCTGCGGAATTTATTGAAATAATTGAAAAGTACGTCACCAATAAATGGGGTAATAATTAAACATAATTTTATCCAACATGGCATTCTTTATAGATATCAACTGCAAATTAGAATGATTGGATTTGTAAATCCCCTATGGCTGTTACCCAGTTAAAAAAACTGTGACCAAGAAAAAAATCCTGATTATAGAGGATGATAGAAGTCTCAGAGAGGCTTTACGATATAATTTCCTTTCAGAGGGATTCGACGTACATGCGTGCGACGACGGAGTTGTCGGGCTTCGTTCAGCTACGGAGTGGGGTCCAGATATAGTGATCCTTGACCTTATGTTGCCCAGTGTTGGTGGAATAGAGATTTGCAGATCTATACGTAGGGAAGGTCTGATAGTTCCAGTAATAATTTTGACGGCTAAGGATTCAGAAGTCGATAGAGTAGTAGGCTTGGAAATTGGCGCTGATGATTATGTTACTAAACCATTTAGTATGCGTGAGCTTATCGCTAGAATTTGGGCCCATCTACGGCGAATGGAAATGATCCAAGCAATTGAATCTGAACCTGATAACTCAAAGTTTGTTATAGGGGATTTAGTAATAGATAATATAGGTCATCGTGTAACTAATTTTAATAGAGAAATACCATTGAAACCACGGGAATTTGATCTTTTGACCCATATGGCTGGTAATCGTGGACAAGTCTTTACAAGAGAGCAATTACTTGATCAGGTTTGGGGATACCACTATGAAGGTGATACACGAACAGTTGACGTTCATATCAGGTGGTTGAGAAAGAAAATCGAGGAAGACCCTTCTGCCCCTAAGTTACTCCAAACAGTTAGAGGGGTTGGATACAGATTTTCTCCAAATCTGTGAGGCATTTTTTTGTTTAATAGATTTTCTCTAAGGTTGATGATAATTTCATGTTCCTTCACTGTGATTACTGCGATAGTTTTATCATTTTTATTCACTGGTTTAGCTGTAGGAATCGTTGTAGCCTCCGTTGGATTTTTATTTGCAGTGTACGCTGCTAATCTAATAGTACGAAATTTTACTGGTATTAGAGATGATATCCTCAAAACTGACCTAGATCCAGATCATAGAATTCCCGATAAGGGACCAGTGGAAATTTATAGAATCACGAGGGCAGTTAACCGGTTGGGTGACAGTCTCCTATCACAGAAAAATATGGAGAGGTCAGAGCGGTTGAAGCTCAATTCTATACTTGATGGAATGAATGAAGGAATAATAGTTATTAAAAATGATTTGGCAGTAGAATATATAAATAAATCTGCAATTAATATCTTGGATGTTGATGCCGAACCGGATTCTACTAATCGTCTCTCAAGTATAACTAAAAACCCAGATATTAATTACCTGGCTGATCAAACTATTTCGACCGGAAACATTTTAGATATTGAAATAGATTTGTTGGAATCAAATAGGTCTATTCTTGTCACCTCTACCCCTTTTTATATACCGGATGATCCTGAAGGATTAAATGGTGCAATAATAATAATGACGGACCTTACATACCTTAAACGTCTGAATGTGACGCGACGGGAATTTATTTCCAATGCTTCTCATGAATTGAGAACCCCTATCGCGGCGATCAAATCGTCTGCTGAAACTTTACGAATGAGGGCTATAGATGACCCCAAAACTGCAAAAAAGTTTTTATCTATGATTGAGGAAGATGTTAAGCGCATTGAACGTTTGGTCAACGAATTAATGGAGTTGACCAAACTGCAGTCTGGTGAAATACCTTTACAGATTGCCCGAGTAGATGCAGTAGAAATATTAAATAGAGCCCATAATCGTTTCAGTGATATTTGTGACCAAAATCAGATTAATTTTGAAATTGAACCAAATACCAAAAATGCTCAAATATTTGCTAATGTTGACCTAAATAAATTTGAACAGGTTATTGGAAATTTAATAAGTAACGCCATTAAGTGGACCGATGCAGGTGGTTTTATAACACTTTCCTGTCTGGATAAACCAGAATCGATTGAAATAAAAGTGATCGATAATGGTCGTGGTATAAGTGCGGAAAATCTTCCACATATATTTGAACGTTTCTTTAAAATCGATTCCTCTAGAGCGGACGAAGGAACTGGGTTGGGATTATCAATTTCCCGTCACATAATTGAACTTCATGGAGGCGAAATAACAGCCGAGAGTGAAGAAAATGTTGGAAGCGAATTCACCATTGTTTTGAAAAAAAACAACAGTAATTAATAAAACGTTAACGATGCACGGTATTTTGTTAACAAAAAATAGTTAATCGTTAATAACAATACGGCAACATTGATATAGATCATTAAATATGTGTGATGAAAACTTATTAGGTTATAACTCATGGGAGTGGAAACCTGCATGAAACTGAAAAACATTGTTCTGAGTGTGCGGAACCTAGGCCTTATTTCTGTCTTCATTTTTGCACTGTTATCGTTTATAAGTTGTGATAGTGAAAAATCGTCCACGAAAGAGAAATATTCAAAAAACACTGATGCTCATGGAATGATAGAAATAGATGGTTCGTCTACCGTTTATCCTATTACTGTTGCTGTAGCAGAAGAATTCAGAAAAAGTCGAAACGATGTACAAATTCCTGTTGGTATTTCTGGCACCGGTGGGGGTATGAAACGGTTTACTAAAGGTGAAATCTCTATTGTGGATGCTTCTAGGCCTATTAAGGAAAAAGAAGCCGCAGCGGCGGAAGAAAATGATGTCGAATTCATCGAATTAGAAGTTGCTTACGACGGTTTATCAGTAATGGTTAATCCTTCCAACGATTGGGTTGATTGTTTGACAACAGAAGAATTGAATAAAATTTGGGCTCCTGATAGTAAAATAACAAACTGGTCAGAAATCAGGGATAGTTTTCCCGATCAAGCCCTAAGATTATATGGACCTGGGACTGACTCAGGCACATTTGACTACTTCACAGACACAATCAACGGTGAAGAAGGAGCTTCTAGGGCAGATTACACCCCCTCGGAGGATGACAACGTGCTGGTGCAAGGTATTTCGGGGGATAAAGGAGCTCTTGGTTACTTCGGGTACGCTTACTATATACCAAACCAAGATAAGTTGAAATTAGTGTCAGTTGACGGTGGAACTGGTTGTGTATCTCCAACATCGACCACAATCAACGATGGTACGTATTCGCCCCTATCTAGACCATTACTGATATATGTGAATAAAGCTCACTTGACGAGGCAAATTGTTAAGGAATTTGTTACCTATTACTTAACAAATGCTGCGAAATATTCAGAGGAAGTTGGTTATGTGTCACTCCCTGATTCTTCATATGATCAAGAACTGAAAAAGATACAGTAATTCCAGCTGGCAACAAACGTTTGTTTTGTTGGTGCTTTTATTCCAATTCGATTAATCAATACCAGTTGAGTCTAGAATGTATACAGTAAAGAAACATTCTACCGTGTTAACGATTTGTTAAAAGACAAGCTGTAATGTTCTGATAGTAAAATTTTTCAACCATAAGCTTTCTGGAACAAAAGATAAACAGTACATTTAAAAAAAGAAAACGAACCTTCGAGTATTACGAAGAGACAATAGTAGTTTGGTTGCTGAGGTTTGTTGCTCTTATTTCTGTTGTTGCTACATTGGCAATACTTTTCATATTGCTTAGAGAAAGTGCCCAATTTTTTTTGATTGTACCGGAGGCGCGTAATGTCCCGGTTTCAATAATCGAATTTCTAACTGGGACCAACTGGACACCTATGTTCAAATGTAGTACGTGCACCCCTCCCATGCCGGGATTTGGAGTGTTACCTCTGGTAGGTGGCACTATACTTGTATCTGTTATAGCTGGATTGGTTTCTTTCATACTTGGAATTGGGTCAGCTGTATTTTTAGCCGAATATGCCCCAGAAAAAATCCGCAGGATTTTAAAACCTGCCCTGGAAATTTTAGCGGGCATTCCCACTGTCGTTTACGGGTATTTTGCTCTTACTTTTTTAACTCCGATTTTGAGGTACATTTACAATTATTTTGAGCTCGAATCTGTTTTTGGTTTTTTTGGTGTATTTAATGCCCTCAGTGCGGGATTAGTCATGGGGTTAATGATCATGCCAATGGTAGCTACGCTTAGTGAAGACGCGATGTTATCGGTACCTCGTTCATTGCGAGATGCAGCCTATGCATTAGGATCTACTAGATTTGAAGTAGCTACTAAGGTTGTAATACCTGCGGCTTTATCTGGGATAGTTGCATCGTTTGTTTTGGCTATATCAAGAGCAGTGGGAGAAACAATGATAGTCACTCTGGCGGCTGGTATGACCCCGAATTTAACATTTAACCCAGTTGAGAGTATCCAAGCTATGACAGGTTATATTGTCAGTATAGCTTTGGGAGAGGCGCCCCATGGATCTGTGGAATATCAAACTCTTTTCGCAGTTGGATTATTACTTTTCATTATCACTCTTATGATGAATCTAATAGGTCGTTGGGTCATTAATCGTTACAGACAAGAATACTAACTGAATCGATTGGATTAAAATTTGTTACCATACCTAAACCCGTCTAAATTTTCCTACAGAAAAATTAGGGATGGATTTTTTTATGGAGTTTTTGTTTTCTCGACTCTAATAGGGGTAATCGGTCTTTTACTGTTACTAGTAGATGTTTTTATTGATGGATTTCCATGGTTAACTATGGGTTTCATCACCAACTATGGGTCAAGATTTCCCGAACAGTCTGGAATCCTTGCACCATTAATGGGTACTTTGTGGGTGGTGGGTTTAACGGCTCTTATGGTAATTCCCATTGGGATAGGTACAGCTATATATCTCGAAGAATTTGCCGGAAAAAATCGCTTGACTAATCTTATCAATCTAAATGTTTCGAATCTAGCGGGAGTACCATCCGTCATATACGGGTTGTTGGGATTAACTATATTTGTGCAATTGTTATTTCAAGGGCAACGGGCAGTAATAGCGGGATCTTTGACCATGACGTTATTGATACTTCCGATAATCGTTATTGCTTCACAAGAAGCTATCAGAGCTGTTCCGTCGGGTTACCGAGATGCAGCTTTCGCAATGGGTGCGACCCGTTGGCAGGTAGTGAAAACCGTCGTATTGCCTTTGGCGATTCCCAGTATGATGAGTGGAATAATTTTAGCCCTTTCTAGGGCAATAGGTGAATCTGCGCCCATGTTGGTGATAAGTGGTCTGATTTTTATCACATTTGTACCGGCAACTCCAATGGACCGTTTTACTGTTTTACCCCTTCAAATTTATACTTGGGCAGCACAACCCCAGCATGAATTCAGAGGGATTGCTGCAGCAGGGATAATTTTACTTCTACTAACCTTAATTTTTATGAATTCAATAGCAATTTATATAAGGAATCGCACACAAAAAAGGTCTGACCAGTAAATAAGTTAAAATGAGAGTGTTTCTTATTACAATTTATATTGTTAAATGATCTACCACTTTAACATTTTCTAATTTGGTCAAAATTATCGGTGAGACTATTATTTTAGTTGACCTTCCGCCCCCTCCGAGTATTATGTAATCCAAATCAAGTAATCCTTTATCTGCATATGTATTTATACTTGGAGGCAAACCTAAAACTGTTACTCCGCCGACAGTCATACCGGTCAATCTTTCTGTTTCTTCCGGTTTAGCAAAGGAAATTCGTCCGGAGTTCATTAACTCTTTAAGCGTATGATTTACGTCGAGTTTTTTGGATGCGCTGACGACAGCTGCTGCGAAGGTTACAGGCTTTTTTTTTGAACGTACTATAATGGTGTTAGCAGAATTTTTCATCGGATACTTATATTTTTCGCAAAAATTGTAAGTGTCCGCGTAGTCAGGATCTATTTCTATGACATCGTATGCTACACCCGTAGTTTTAATAGATTGTAAAACGTTGTTTTCGATCATATTCTCAACATATTTAAGTAAATTTTCCTAAACTAATATATTACATTAGCCTAGAAAATTGATATAGCATCTTTTTAGGAGCATTAATCGTAATGGCCAATACATATTGGATGATCGTGACCGATAAAAATAATTTCAGCATAACAGAAGAAAAGGGGTTTTCCATTCAGGGTATTGATTTTCGAAACAGACGTAAGGCGGTCCGAATGACCGAAAACGACCGGGTACTTTACTACATAAAAGAATCTAGATCCTTTTCAGCAACGGTTACTGTTACTTCTGATTGTTTTGAAGATGATTCAAAGATTTGGGAAAATAATAATTCAGATGAAAAATTTCCTTTTAGAGTCAATATTGAACCAAACGTGGTACTAAAACCAGAAAAGTTTTTAGATGCTTTACAAATAGCCCCCACAATGGAATATATAAAAAAATGGCCACCAGAAAGTTGGTATATGGCATTTTATGGGATGCTCCACATTCTTTCTCAGCGTGATTTTCATTTCATTGAAAATGAAATGAATCGGATTAACAGATTAAATAAATGAGGACACAAGAGTTTGATTAGTGAGGCTTAGTTAACTCTGATAATTACGTATCATTCAATTGTTTTTCGATCAAAAATCTGTGCTTATTAAAAATGTTTAGAGCATTATTTGTAGTTAACTGGGATATTGTTTGTATATCGCGTCTTCGTAATTCGGAAATTTTTTTGACGATAGTAGGAAGCTGATATGGTTCAGTCCATTTTGACCTATCTTTTTTAAATGGTTGTGGATAGGAATCAGTTTCTACTACAAACATGTCATCGGGCACTTTAATGGCCGTTTCTTCCAGTTCTTTCATTCGTAGTAATGGTTTTGCGAATGAAAGGTATAACCCCAAGTCTAATAGGCGCTTAGCAAATGTCCAGTTACCTTGAAAGTAATGTGCGATCCCCATAATACCGACGTTCTCCTTCAATATTTCCAATGCAGCGTCTCTAGCGTTAGAAGCGTTGAATTCATCTTTGTTTTCACGTATATGAAAAACAACAGGGAGATTTAACCGTTTTGCGAGTTTGATTTGTTGATCAAATGCTATCCTTTGTAATGATTTATCGGGAGAATTATCTTGGTAGTCGATTCCGATTTCACTCAGGCAGATCACTTTTTTGTGATTAGCTAATTTTTTTAGGTTTTTTATTTCTGTTTCGCTAAAAGTGGATGTTAACTCCGTTGGATGTACGCCAACTCCAGAAAAAACATTAGGATATCTATTGGATAAGCCTATGGATTTTTCTGAATCTTTTATTGTTGTTCCGGCAGCAACCAAAATTCTCACGTTGGATAATAACGCCCTTGAGACGATATTTTCTTGGTCGATTTCAGAATGTTCCTGAATGTGCGTGTGGGAATCTATTAGTGGGATTACGTTTTGTTCCATTTTTCGAAAGCAGAGTTTTAATTCCTGAAACTCAATATTTGTTGACCGTAGTGGTTTATTCGAATGTTTATCATTATCACTTTCTTTAAAGTAATTTAACATAACCAAAATTATTAATCTGACGGTACAATTATTTTGTTTTTACTTACTATAGAATAATAAAAAAACCTTTGAAAAAAATGAGAGCTGGATTCGGACAATTTAAAGACCCTTCCCCAGAGTTTTTGAGATTCGCGGTGCAGTACGGCGCGACCGATATTCTTTTGAACACACCAAATTTGCCTACCTCTGGAGGAAAGTGGGAGTTGCATGACCTGGTAAAACTTCGTGAGGCTGTTGAACTACGCGAAGGCAGGGGGCAATTGAAGTTATCAGCCTTGGAAAACGTCCCTTCGAATTTTTACGATCACATAATGCTTAATGGTCCTAAACGGGACGAACAGATAGAGAACATGATTGAGACAGTACGTAATATAGCCAGGGCTGGGATACCGATTTTTGGTTATAACTGGATGCCTTCCCATGTATGGCGTACCACCCCTAAGTTGATCAGGGGAGGAGCTTTAGCGACCGCCTTTAATTATTCTGAGGCGAACACCATGCCGCTAACGCACGGTCGTGCATACACGGATGGTGAGATGTGGGGAAACCTTGAATATTGGATCAAAATAATTACTCCCATTGCAGAGGAAGAAGGTATCAGACTTGGCATACACCCGTGCGATCCTCCCGTTGAACAACTGGGTGGCATACCTCAGTTGTTCAGATCATACGATTCATATCGTAGACTTTTATCCATAGTTGATTCTCCGTCGAACGCCATTGAATTTTGTCAAGGTACAATATCTGAGATGAAAGATTCGGCTAATGATGCTATATATTCTTTCATAAAGGAGATGTCGGAGAGGGATCGTATTTTGTATGTTCATTTCAGGAACGTGTCTAGACCTGATCCAGAGGATTTCCACGAAGAATTCATCAATACAGGTCACGTGGATATGTACAGGGCGATGAAGACCTATAAAGATTCAGGCTATGACAGCTTTTTTATTGATGATCATGTTCCTCAGACGCACCAAGACAGTGATTGGGGTCACCAAGGGCGGGCTTTTGCTAACGGTTATATTCAAGCGATGATTGAAGCTGTTACAAAGGAAGCTAATTGAAATTCTATAACTAGGGTGATTCCAGTTCTCCGTATCTCGGGCCGACTATCCATTCAGTCCAAATATTATCAATTGAAGATTCTTCAAATTCGTAGATTTTATATGGTTGATATTTGAGAATTTCTGGTTTTCCTATAGAAAATGATTGTGAACTTATATAAACTTCATCATTTTTAAGGGGGATGTCTTCACAATTTTCTGTAGATGTAGCTTCAACAACATTTATTTCAAACGCAGGTGCTTCCTGGGAAAGTATCAGTTTTTTAATCGAGGGTTCAAGATTTGTAGGGTATCTGGAAGTGAACTTTATTTGACTAGGTTCAGTTTTTGATGAAACCACTGAACAATCTTTAGACTCCATGATTATGGATCTTTCAATAAAATTTTTATTATTTCCATATATTTTCATGACCCCCACTGTAGGAAATAAAGGTTTCGGGGATAATATCTCCATAGTGCCGTCGATCTGTGTATATCCCGGCCTTGTGTAGCTTCCAGTGAACCATCTTGACGATTTTCTTATCTTGGTTTTTGGGTGATAAGAAATCCTATGAATTTTTACTTTTAAATTATCATTCGTTATCTGGGTCTCGCCGTAATTTACGAATGTCGAAACCAAAACTTCACTAGAACCCCTCATAAAAAACATAACGGTAAATATTATCAATGGGACAAGAATTACTGACAATCCGGAAAGGACGAAAATGACAGTACTGAATTCTGGTTTCTCAATTTTCATATATTACTATTTTAATATTTAGTTACCCAACAAGTTATTTTGCTCGTAGTAAGT
>Ga0187827_10004512_pt1 | contig 17126 bp, 16 predicted proteins | sample ETNtaG_39_FD_167969 | JGI IMG/M metagenome (GOLD analysis project Ga0187827, IMG submission 167969) | Marine microbial and viral communities from oxygen minimum zone, Eastern Pacific Ocean - ETNP2014_SV_150_PacBio MetaG (Illumina Assembly) | ecosystem: Environmental > Aquatic > Marine > Hypoxic...
CAGTGTTCCAGAGATGAAAGTCGGCAGTTCACGGACTTCAGAAAATGCATAGAGAGTGTTGTTTGGTGGTGAGGGTTGTGGCCCAGGTGTCACAGCCACCATAGAGCCGTTTTTGACCGGAAGGACCTCAAACCCGACGTAGAACAGAGGCCCGGAACCAGACATCTTGTATACACCCGCTCCGACGATCACCAACGTGCCTGGAGTGAGCACATTGTCTGCTGCTGCACTGTCGCGATTCCAATTCACGGTCGGACTGTGGCTGCCAAATCCACCAAGCTGCCTCACCAGTCCATCCATCGGGACCTCTATGCCCTTCAAACTTAGTGCGAGCTTCAGCACCTCAACGCCCACCACTTTGAGGGTGTCCTTAGGATATTTGACCGTAATCTGGTAGGCGGTATATCCGCTATCCAGGTCGGTTGCCACCACAGGCACCCACAACGTCTGGCCGACCACAATGGTCGTATCAGGCGTAGAGACCGTGACATTCGATTGCGCCATTGACAACACCGGCACCAAAATTCCCAACCACATCACCATCCTCATCCACATCTCCTTTGGTTCCAAAAAAATGCCCGTTCAAGCCTCATTGCCATTCGTTGGCATCTATACCCAATCTTCACGTCTGTAAGTGCCAGCTTTGCGATCGTGGACCTGCACGATTGCGTCTATCAGGTGACAGTCCAACCCTATACCATCCAACAATCTCGAGCCACTTTCAAGAAGGTATTCAAACATCTCAACAAGGTCTTCAGTGCGACACGCCAGAGCGTCCTTCCACACCGGCAGATCAGGCAGCCGCACGGTTCTCCTCCCGCTGGCACGCATCCCCACCAGAAGCAACCCCAGCACCAGACGTTGAGGCGCTGTAGGCATCCGACCGGCTGTGACTGGGACAACCATAGAACAGTTCGCAATGGAGCCGTTGCGAGAAGCTGTTGTCAGCGGATGGACTCAACCTCAAGCCAGCGGGTGTGTGAAGACTCCGCAGTTGAGGCCCAAGGCTTTTCCCTATTCTACCCGTCAAATATACACACATTGCGCAGAAGTGTCATGCACTCAACGGCTTTTTGTGTGGGACCCAGTCCAAACACGCGACCTTGAGGAGGGGAAGAATAGGCGTGTAGACCGCCTGTGAACCGCAGCGCTCTCGACAGATCGGGTTGGCCGAACCGGATACCTTGCGGATTGATGCGCAACACCATAGAGCAGCCATAGAAAGGCATTGCGCGCACTAGCTCAACCTCGATCACACCTGTGTCCCGTCGCAGCGCCTCTACCGGATCCAGCCTGGACGCCCGCCAGGCTGGATAGATTCCGAAAAACATTCCCACGGCCATCGAGCTATCGAAGTCTAGAGCAGTTCGAACAGAGCATCACACAAACTCAGGACAGCCTACACCACTCATACCAAATCTATCCAGCTTGAAGGGTGCACTTCACCTTGTCGCCGACTGCGTTCGCGTTAGTCCGCTCGTTATGAGGTTATAAGGGTAGCAAAAATAGATGGCGTCACAAGGCAGGGGAGTTGCGAAGAAAACCAGTTTTGATTGTGCACGGAGATAGACATAGATGTAGGTGTGTATATCTAGTGTATCTCAATATGTAGCACTTTCATCGATCTTAGGCGGTTGATCGCCGCAGCTAGTTCGAATCGGCGAAAACGGGAAAAATGACCAACTGGATAGGGTGATAGGACATCGAGTCCATTTTTTTCCAGGGCTGCGTCCATTTTTCGCAGTATATCCGCCATCGACTGATTGACATCCATGAGATTGTCGCGGCAGTAGAGAATCGCATCGCCTATGGCGTTGAGCTGGCTGTCGTCGACGATCTGCTCAACCGCCGTCAGGTCGATCTCACGCCTGCCGAATTCGATTGTCCTGAGACCCCTGACCCGAACGCGGTCGTCGCGCCGGCCAGCCGAAGCATCGAACGTCGTTGAATCGGGCACCCGCCGGTTTGGAGTCCCAAAAGTCGATCCGCTCTCTTTCTGCCTGGCGGTGGGGTGTTTCTTTGCCACGGCCAACGCCTCATCTGTCACATCTTGAGGAAGATACTCATCCATCATAATCACGGAGTCGGCGACATCAAAATAGTCGCCGGAGCCTCCGATTACCAGCAATGTGGATACCCCCAGCTCGTCGTATATCTGGCGCACATTGTCGATGAACGGTGTGATCGGTTCTTTGTCCTTCGCCACCAACTCCTGCATCCGGTGGTCGCGAATCATGAAGTTTGTAGCAGATGTATCCTCGTCGATCAGCAGCGCCTCAGCCCCGATTTCCAGCGCTTCAATTATGTTGGCGGCCTGCGATGTGCTGCCAGAGGCGTCTTCAGTGGTAAACCGGTCGGTGTCCTTATCCACCGGTAGGTTTGATATAAACGGAGTGACACCTACCGACGTGACCGACCGACCGTCCTCAGCCCTTATTTTTACCGCCGACTGCGTGGTGACCGCCATCTCGCGCCCATCGCCGGGAATGTGGTTGTATACACCTAGTTGGATCGCTTGCATCAGTGTCGATTTGCCGTGGTAGCCGCCTCCAACTATCAGTGTCACACCCTTTTTTATACCTAACCCTTTGATCTCCCCCAGATGAGGAACTATGACGCTCACCTCCATCGTCGGCGGCGCTTTGAACACCATTACTCCCTTCTCTGGCATCGGGGTAGGATCGATCCCAGAGCGTCTTGGCAACCTGGCGTTGTTGGGGATGAACGCCAACAGTCCGAGCCGGTCCAACTGATCCCTCAACGCGTCCTGATCCTCGTTACACCAGACGTGGGTTTGAAGCGTTTCATCATCCAACGCATCCATTATCAACGATTTTCGGACTATCTCTGGCACGATCTCGGTCAGAATGACCTTTGCGTCGTTCCCCAATATCCGTCGCCCGTCTGCTGGCAGACCAACCAAAAACCTGGCCTCGACTTCACGGTTGTCAACCATCACACTTGTGCGTTCCAGAATTTCCTGCGGGGGCCGGTCGATGACTATAAGCCCGCTCTTGCCCGAACCTCTACGGCGGGCTGGTGTGGCTGTGACAGCTGATGAAAACTGTCGCGTGAGAAAGTCCCTCAAACCCACTTCGCGACTGAAGGAGCTAAAGTATTTTGGAGGGATTTTGGCGGTCGTTTGGGGTACGATCGCCCTCAATCGGCTCGGTTGAGCGAACGGATCGCCCTGGACGTGATCGATCACCAGGACGAAATCTCCGAAATCGTACCGCCCTTTGATCTGTTTATACGAGCGATATCCCTGACCGTCGATCCTCTCTACGGAGGCTGCTAGGTCGCGATCAGTTGGCATTGAACTTCCCTCAATATTGTGATGTCCGCCCTGGGAATCTGTTTGTGTAGTAGCTGCAAAAAAGCATCTCTGCTACGGCAACTCTCCCTCCTGCCGCCTAAGCAGGTAGCCTCTAGTCTCGTTCGCAACGACACCTGACAGAGCCAAAAGCCCCACAAGGTTGGGCACAGCCATCAATGCGTTGGCGACGTCAGATAGGTTCCATACCAGATCGAGCTTTATAATAGCACCTACGACGATCAGGATAACGTATATCATTCGGTAAGGCATCACCGCTCTAAGGCCGAACAGATAGCTTATGGAGCGGTCGCCGTAGTATGACCAGCTTACAAGCGTGGAAAATGCGAAAAGCACAACCCCCAACGACACAATCATCTCTCCGACACCATCCATACCGATTTTCGCCAATCCCCAAGAAAAAGCGGTTGTAGTGAGCGGTACACCGGTCAAACGGCGTTGTTCGATCTTACCGTCTGAGTTCAGACGTGGGTAACCCGTCGCCGGATCATACACGTATTCGGTGGGCCATGATTCGAACGATCGGGTCAGCGGAGTCGACCATGCGGTGTCGGTCGGCCGTCCTCTGCCTTCAGGCGGCGGCTTGGCGATCACAGTGGATATTATCACCAACGCGGTCATCGAACAGATGATGATGGTATCCGCGAACGGCCCGACCATCGCCACAAGACCCTCGCGCACCGGCTCTTTGGTTTTCGCAGCCGCATGGGCGATAGGAGCGCTCCCTAAACCGGACTCGTTAGAAAATATCCCTCTGGCTACACCAAAACGGATGGTCTGCGCAACGACAGCACCCAAAAATCCACCACCGGCGGCGGTGGGTGTGAAAGCGTATTTGAAAATGAGCGCCAACGACTGAGGTATCGTCTCTATGTGCAGAAGCAGTATCGCTGTGGCTCCTAAGACGTAGGCCACAGCCATGAACGGAACCAGTCGCGACGCCAATCCTGCTATCCGTTTGATGCCCCCGACAATCACCATGCCCGCCAAGACCGCCATCACGAGGCCGCTCACCCATGTTGGGACGCTCATCGAGTTTCTAAGCGAGTCGGCGACTGAGTTGGCCTGAACCATATTGCCGATCCCAAACGCGGCGACGGCTGCAAACACCGCAAACATTGTCCCCAGCCATTTCTTGCCAAGCCCTTTCTCAAGGAAGTACATGGGACCGCCGCCTGCTGTGCCGTCTGAGTGTATGACGCGGTACTTCAGCGCCAGAAGGCAGCTTGCATATTTTGTTGCCATGCCCACCAGCGCAGTGACCCACATCCAGAACACCGCTCCAGGCCCACCAGCGGCGATAGCGGTCGCCACGCCAGCGATATTACCGACGCCGATGGTGGCGGAAAGGGCTGCGGACAGCGCCTGAAAGTGGCTTACATCACCCTCATCGTCTGGGTCGTCAAACTTTCCCCTGACTATGTCGATAGCATGGCGAAAACTAAAAAGCTGTATCAGCCCCAAACGGATGGTGAGGTATATTCCGGTGCCCACCAGCAGGAGGATCGTCACCGGCCCCCACACCCAGCCGCTGGCTGTAATCAACGCACCGTTTAGCAACTCCATATAAGGCCTCACTTGAGCGGTTGAAAAGCTGTGTCGCACCAAAATATAAGCAATAGACAGCAGCAGCAAACTCGAGTGTGTAGCAACGACTCAGCCGCCGTCTATCGCCGATCTCATGCGTCGCAAGACTGGAGGGAGTAGAATCGCACAAAAAAGCATCTCTGGCAGGAGATAGGCCGCGTTGTAGATAAGTGAATAGAGCCAGACAGGCTGGTCTTTTGGCGCGTAGTGTCCGAAAAACACAATTCCAGAGGAGAAATGGACACCGAAACGCGCTGTGCCACCTACTACTACAGCGATTATAGCTGAGATATAGGCATATTCGATCTTTCGCGCCAATCCACCTAGAGCAACAACGGTAAACGCCAGAGGATAGTCCATCACCAGCTGAATCGGATGCACGAAAAACCCGCCGACGAGGTACTGCGCGACCCCCACCAAAAAACCTGCGCCGCAGCCCACCGCCACACCGTGCCTGAGCGACAGATAGAGAAGCGGCAACATCACCAGAGTAACCGATCCGCCTTGGGGCATCCTAAACAGCGTCAACAGACTTAAGCCTGTCGCCAGACCCGCTGAGACGGCGATCTCCAGAAGCAGGCGCAGATTGGTGAACATGGTTGGACTGCTTGGCTAAATAGGAGCGGTAAGGGCGGAGTTGGCGACCTAACGAACTACGTCTGGAAGCCGATTGAGCACACTCTCGATCTCATCATCTGTCGTCGAACGCCCAAGGCTAAATCTAATGGCTCCCATCCCCACCTCCGGCGGTGTCCCCATCGCTTGAAGCACCGGCGAGAGGTCGATCCGGTCAGCATGACATGCCGAACCTGTGGAAGCTGCCACCCCCTCAAGCTTCGCTAATATTTCGGCTCCGTTTCGCCCAACGAAGTTGACATTGAGCGTGTTGGGCAGCCGTTCAGTCGGGTGTCCGTTAAGGCTGACATCGTCACCGAATTTCATCTTCAGCCCATCCCAAAACCGATCCCGAAGCTTGTTGACGGCTTCCATACCGATCCACTCCTGCGCAGCCTCAGAGGCTTTGCCCAGCCCCACATTCAGCAGCACGTTCTCAGTTCCCGCCCGCCGTCCTGACTCATGTCCAGCGCCGTGCACAAACGACTCAATCTGGGTATCTGAGCGTATGTAGATCGCTCCAACGCCTTTTGGTGCATACACTTTATGCCCGGCGACAGACAGCAGATCGACCCCTAGTTCGTCTACGTTCGTACTGATCTTTCCAACTGACTGCGCCGCGTCCGTGTGAAAGACAACGCCATGCTCGCGGGCGATAGTTGAGATGTCAGCGATGGGCTGAATCGTGCCCACCTCGTTGTTGGCGTGCATGGCTGTGATAAGCACAGTCTTGGGCGTAATCGCACGCCTGACATCGTCTGGGTCTACAACACCAAAGCTGTCCACAGGCAGATATGTGACCAAAGCACCTAGCCGCTCCAAAAAGGCACAAGGTGACAGGATCGCCGGGTGCTCGACCTGGGTGGTGATTATGTGTCCAGATTCGCCACCCGCTGCAAACCACACACCTTTAAGCGCGTGGTTGTTAGCCTCGCTGCCGCCGCTGGTAAACACAACTTTACGCGGCTGACACCCCAGCAGATCCGACACTTGAGAGCGAGCCGTTTCGACCGCCGCTTTCGCCGGTGCGCCAGCCCAATGCGCGCTGGATGGGTTGCCGAAATGGGCATCAAAATAGGGTTTCATCGCCTCGGAGACTTCCGGGGCGATGGGGGTGCTGGCGTTGTAGTCCAGATAGATTTTTTCGATCACGTCAGTCATTTTCTATATATAGCCATAGTCAGACTGTGGAGCTGGCTGAGATACCCTATCTCTTCGCGCTGACTAGTAGAACCGCAAGATTGGTGTGATGACCAGAATCGCCACAGCCAGCCAAAGACATTTCTGGCACAGCTTTTTGCGTTTGAGTCTGAGTGACCAGAAGCGGCTTACGTTGTCGGCATCAGGTTCAGCGTCGACGCTAAATGTGGCGAACAGCGACTGTATCTGCGGGTCCACTACCCTGATTCCGTAGACAACTATACCCAGACCGATAAGCGCCAATACCGATTTCAACGCACCGATCATCCAGTCGGCGTGCGATACCTGCGTTAGGTGACCGTGGAACCCGTAGTCGATCGCCGGAAACCCAAGACCGGTTGCGATGAGAATCACGATAAGCCAAAAGCAGAGCCGCGGCTGAACGCTCAGGATTCTTTCGATCATCTCGTCTAGAGGGAAGATCACGTTACCCGTACCGTAGCTGCCCCTCTGCTTGACCATCCTCAACTGGTAGAACGGTCCTGCGGCGCAGCCCACAGCAGCCAAAATGTGAATCGCCAGGTTCGATGAGTAAAGAATGTTTTCCATGCCGGGCCTCCCCTTTTGATGCCTCTGCTTTTGGACACCGACTGGGCCGGGTGGTTAGTCTGACGTTCGACGCGTTTTAATACGCCTTGGCGAACATAACACGACCATTAGATGGTTTTCCTGTCATCACGCAACTGCCAGGCTCGTACTCAGTTTCCATCGGGATACAGCGGATGGTCGCCTTGGTCTTGTTTTTGATCTTTAGTTCGGTCTCCTCGGTTCCGTCCCAGTGCGCCCATACAAACCCACCACCGCCGCCATCGCCGCTGAAACGGGCCTCAAACGCATCCCACGAATTGGTCTCTGTCGTGTTCTCCTCGCGAAAATTTTTGGCTTTTTCAAACATACCGGTCTGTATCGATCCCAGCCGCTCGGCCACCGCCTGCGCCAAACTCTCTTGGGGTATAAACTCCTTCTCACCGCTGTCCCGACGTGCGAGAACCAGAGTGCCTTTTTCTATGTCTTTGGGGCCGACCTCAACCCTCAGCGGTACCCCGCGCATCTCCCAATCGTTAAACTTGTATCCAGGCTTGAACTGGTCTCGGTCGTCGACGTGAACCCGAATGTCATCGGGCAGAGTTTTGATGAGTCCGTCAACGTGGTCGAGCACCTCCTGCCGCTGCGGTTCCCGGTAGATCGGGACAACCACCACCTGATAGGGTGCCAGTTTTGGCGGAAGGATTAGCCCCTTGTCATCACCATGTCCCATCACCAGCGCCCCCACCAGGCGCGTACTCACCCCCCAGCTTGTCGCCCATACATGCTGGCGTCCACCATCGGAGTCTTGATAGGTCACATCGAACGCTTTGGCGAAGTTCTGCCCCAGAAAATGAGATGTCCCGGCCTGAAGCGCCCGCGTATCGCCCATCATCGCCTCTATGCAAAAAGTATCGATCGCACCTGCGAATCGTTCAGAATCCGATTTGCGTCCTGTAATCACCGGGAGCGCCATCCACTCCTCGGCAAATCGGCGATACACCTCAAGCATCGACTCGGTCTCAGCCCTGGCCTCATTTTCGGTTGCGTGGGCGGTGTGCCCCTCCTGCCACAGAAACTCGGTGGTCCTGAGGAACAGCCTGGGCCTCATCTCCCATCTCACGACATTGGCCCACTGGTTGTATAGCAGCGGAAGATCGCGGTAGGATTGTATCCATTTGGCGTAGGTCGCCCAGATCACGGTCTCAGATGTTGGACGAAGAACCAGCGGCTCTTCGAGCTCTTTCCCTCCGCCATGGGTCACTACCGCTAGCTCAGGCGCGAAACCCTCAACGTGTTCGGCCTCGCGTTTGATGTAGCTCTCAGGGATCAATAGCGGGAAATAGAGATTCTGATGACCTGTCGCTTTTATCATATCGTCAAGAGCGCTCTGCATCCGCTCCCAAAGCGCATAGCCATAGGGCTTTATAACCATGCAACCCCGCACAGGCGCGTGATCGGCAAGTTCGGCCTGCGCTACGACGTCGTTGTACCAGCAGGAGTAGTCGTCATTTCTGGCGGTGATGTTAGCCATTTGAGTTCGCGTCCTAAAGTGATGGTTTATGTCTGAGTGCGGCCTATCCGCAAGGTACAAAGCATACAACCGTGGCCCCGTCTACTCAAAGGATGACAGCGGGGCCTATATGGAGATAGCGGTCACGGAGGGGAGTAGGTGTCGCGTCAGACTTTGTTACGACAGCAAAAAAAGAGTGGCGACCGCCCAGCCTAGTCGATCTCCTTTGTTTGACCAGATTTGAAGGCGAAGACCTCAGAAGGGGCATATTCTTACAGACCCTATGGGATCGGCTTCCATTATCTCGAATGTGTTGTAACGAATGGGCATTGCCATCCTGGGCTGAACGAACTCTACAGCCCTGATCACATCTGGAATTCCCATGGTAAAGTTGTCGCCGATGGACATCAGCGCAACGTCAATCTCCTCTACCTCAGCCAGAAGCCGCATGTCCATGGTAAGCCTAGTGTCACCAGGATGGTACGCCGTGGCACCATCAATCTCCACGACAAAACCACATGCCGGACCGAGCACAGTACCGTCAGGGGCGCTGTTGCCGTGTTGCGCGAGGTTCAGACGCATCCGCCCGAAATCGAAGTTATGAGTGCCGCCGATGTTTATCGTCAAGATATATGACCGACTCAAACGTGCTAATCGCCCGAACGTCGAGGCGCTGGCATGTCTCAACAGCGTCGTCCAAATGATCGGAGTGCAGGTGCGTCAGCAGGACATGGTCGCAAGAGGGTTGTCCATAAGCAACGGGTCGATGATCACCCGTCTTTCGTCGCCAAAGAGCTCCACACATGAGTGACCGTGGTAGGTAAGGCGAGCATGGATTGTCTCCAACATTTTTTTCAAATATCGCCCCCACACAGCCAAACTAGCGGCAATGAACTCAAGACATCAAGAGTTGCCAAGCTCCTCCCAAACCTCTCTTGTCGCAACCTCATCGCGGCCTATCTGATGTTTAAGAGCCTCTGGTGAATCGAACACGATGTCCTCACGAATTTTTGTTGTAATCCCGACAGATATATTTGAGCCGTAAAGGGCTCCGCTGTAGTCCAGTATCGCCGCTTCTACTGTTGGCTCCGACAGCCCAAATGTGCCACGGGTACCGATGTAGAGCATCACCGGATACAGATTTCTATCCAACTCTGTATGAGCGACGTAGATGCCGTGGGGTGGGATCAGTTTGAGCGGATGGGCTGGTTTTATGTTAGCGGTCGGGTAGCCAAGACCTCGTCCCCGGGCGTCACCGTAAACGACATCTCCGCTCAACTCAAACGGTCGGCCTATGGCGGCGGTCGCCAGGTCGAATCTGCTCTCAGCGACCCAGCGGCGAATCAGTGTGCTTGAAACAACCTCCCCATCGCTCACCACTGGTCTAACTGTGGAGATTGATATCCCCACCGCGCCTGCTATCGCTGCGAGCTGCTCGCTGTCGCCAATCTGATCGGAGCCGAACCGCTGATCGTGCCCAACTACCAGGTGCGATATCGCCATGCGCCGTTTTAGCACCTCCGAAAAGAAATCGGCTGCCGTCATGTTGGCGACCTCTCTGAACGGAAGGGCGACCAACCGGTCCACTCCTTCTGCTGCAATCGCCTCTTCCTGCTCCCGTGGCTCCGTTATGAGGAACTTTTCGGCGGGGCCGTTAAAGAAGACCCTGGGGTGCGGGTCGAGGGTGATTACTGCCGAACTTACATCAGAACTCCTGGCGCGATCCAGCAGATCGCCCAACATCCTTTGATGTCCCAGATGCACCCCGTCGAACGCGCCTAGCGTTGCCACCGAGTCATCGGTGGCGGGGAGGTCGTCTAACTTTTTTGGTCGAACAGTCAGCATGGGTTTGGCAATACTACACCAGATCGTGTCCAAAGGACAATATGCCCCACGTTCACATCCAGTATTTTGGCGACCGTCGTCAGCTATGCGCAAAACGATTTATATTTCGGAACGATCCCTGACAATAGTTAGAATGTTTCTGAGGTAGCAGATGATCCAGATTGAGACTGACTCTGACAGCGGTGCTGAGGTCTACCAGTTTACTGACGGCCCAAGGCCCACCGACAACATCTACGGAGAACAGCCATACTCCTCGGTTGACGGCGGCACCATAGCTGTCCGGCACTACCCGGTGGACGGAACCGATGGCGGTCTGTCGATCCTCAACATCGGCGATAGAGCGCTCCACACCGTGCTCGACACCATGCCGCTCTTCCCGGCGTTTCACGCCTGGGGAGAGCACCTATACTTCCAGAAAGAGTCTGGTGGCGATCTACTATTGAAGCGGTGTGAATATGCCACCGGTCGAACAGAGACGGTAATGGTGCTGCCGACTGACATGGGGAAACTAAGCTACGGTGCCATGAGCCCGGACATAGCCTACTACGCAGTCAGCGCCCACGGCGAAGATGGCTTTTGCCAGGTGCTACTGCTGGATGTTGAGAGCAGTAGAGCAGAGACCTGGGCCACCACGACAGAGCACTATTTCAAGCACGAGCAGTTCGCTCAGGATGGAAGCAACCGGCTTCTGATACAAGCCAACTTGATGCCTGAAGTCAAGCATGTGTACCTGGGGGTTTTGGAAATCAGTGCCAAGGAGGTGGAGTGGTTGGCGGCGGATGATGCCCACACCCCGCGCCCTACAGGCCACGAAAACTGGATCGGCAGCACCGACAGCGTGTTTTTCTCCACGGATATAAAAGGCGATGATGACACCAATATCTGGACAGTGGGTGTTGGTGACACCGCACCGTCGTTGGCGTGTGAATGTCCTATCAGATTCGGACATGTAAGCGCTTCGAGATGCGGGCGGTTTTGGATCGCCGACTGTTTTACCGAAGGTGTTCCCATCTATGCAGGCTCGTTTGAGACTGGACGCCATCGCCGGCTCGTTGACAGCGGAACCGCTCACGACGACGACCAGTGGTCGCACACCCATCCATATCTCACATCTGACAACCAGTGGCTAATCTATACCTCTACCAGGGCCGGGCTACCTCAAGTCTATGGTGCCAAAGTGGACCCAAGTTTCTGGGATTCGTTGTCCGAGCCGGTATGATTTGAGTTATGTGGCCGATGCGAACCCGTCGGTGGACCGATCTGCTGTTGCATGTAGGGTAGGTGGAAGTGTCAGGTGTCATATTTGGTAGTGTGTGAACCATTTCTGTCGGCGCTTAGTTCTATATCAGGTACATGAACCCACATCATAGCCGGACCGATAGCAACGCGAGGACGAAAAAATGGGAATAGATACTGTCTGTTTTGGGGGTGGGTGTTTTTGGGGCGTTGAAGCGGAGTTTCAGCAGATTGAAGGGGTCACCTCCACAAAAGCGGGCTACTGCGGCGGGGATTTCGACAAACCGACCTATCGGGATATCTGCAGCGGCCAGACTGGGCATGCAGAGGTGGTAGAGGTCAAATACGACCCCTCTGTTGTGCCGATAGAAACCCTCCTCGACGTGTTCTGGAACATCCACGACCCAACCACCAAAGACCGTCAAGGCCCTGACATCGGCAATCAGTATCGCTCGGCCATTTTCTGCGCGGACGACACTCAAGCCCAGGCGGCTCAAAAGTCGAAAGAAACGCTTGAAAAATCGGGCAAACTGCGGTCTCCGGTGGTAACGGAGATTGCAAAAGCGACCGTTTTTCACACCGCAGAGGCGTACCACCAACGCTATATGGAAAAACGTGGCCTCGCTCCTAACTGCCACGCTCCTCTACTTGGCCAACAGTGACACCGCCGCCAAAGCCAGCGACAGTGTGAGCGTGCCGGATCCATCCTCCCAATCTGAGGATTCTGCCGCCGATATCGCTACCGAAGATTTCGCCGGTGACGAACTCAAACCCCGTCCAGTGTTGCGCCGCCGGGGCACTTGGATCGACTACGTAGCGGCGCTCTCGGTCGCGCTCATCGTGGCGTTCACCGTTCGCACATGTCTGGTGCATGCCTACCGCATACCGTCAGCGTCGATGGAGAGCACGCTTCTCATCGGCGACTACGTGTTGGCAAACCGTCTTGTCTTTGGCGCCCCAATCGAACTGCCATTCAGTCAGAGTGTCATCGGTCGTCTTCCAGCACTCAGAAAGCCTCGTCGCGGCGAGGTGGCGATCTTTGAGTCGTGGGACGGGCCGGATAGAGATTTTATAAAGCGGGTGGTGGGCGTGGCTGGTGACACGATCAAAATCGTTGATGGCGTTCTATTTATTAACAGCCGTCGGTTCACCGATATCCTACTTGGATACAACGGCGGCGACCCAGATCTGATGCCAAAGATCACACGCAGTTCGTCTTTCGATACGCCGTGGCAGCGTTCTAACGACTTCGGTCCCCACGTAGTCGGGGCTGACGCGGTTTTCGTCATGGGAGATAACCGCTCCAACAGCCAGGACTCCCGCGTGTGTGGCGATGTGCCTTTGAGCCGCCTGAAGGGCAAGGCTGTTCTTATCTACTGGTCGTGGAACGCGCAGGCGTTGCCATGGGAGTTCGCGAAAATGGTTCGCTGGGACCGGGTGTTTACACTGATACGCTGACATCTCTATCGCATCCAGGCGGGTAGGCTCAGCCGAACACAGAGGATGATCCTACTCAGGTAACCCGCCCTCGCCGCCAGTGAGGGGTTCCACCACCTAATAGGCACGTTCTCTCTATCGTGCGCTTTCGGCACGCCGCGATGCCCTCCCAGGAAACAGACTGCCGGACGCAGTTAACGACTGACCCCCATACATTCTGGTGCTTCCATGACTACCTTATTTAGCCGGTCGTGCCAGGACCGGCAGCGAAAGCCACGCCGGGCTGGAACCACAAAGAGTGACAATGCGCCTACACCTAATCAACCCCAGCAACGCAGCAGTTTTGAGCCTCACGAACGCCAGCACACAGAGATGGAATGAGTTCCGCATCTGGAAACCGCTGGGCCTCATGGTTGTCGCCGGGCTTACCCCGAGTGAATGGGATGTCACGATTATTGACGAGAACAGAGGCATCCCAAACTATGACGAGATGCCGCCTCCTGATCTGGTGGGGATCACATCGTTCACATCTCAAGCCAACCGTGCCTATGAGATCGCGGCCTATTTCCGTGGTCTGGATGTAAAGGTGGTGATGGGGGGTGTCCACGCGACAATGTGTCTGGAGGAGGCGCTGGAGCACGTTGACGTTGTTGTGACCGGTGAAGCGGAAAGCGTTTGGGGTGATGTGGTTAGGGATGCGCAGACTGGGGATTTGAACCGCGTCTATTCGGGTTCGGCCCAACAGATGGGTGGTGTTCCACCGCCCAGGCATGATCTACTGTCCGAGGGATATGGCTCCGGGTCGATTCAGACCGCCCGGGGGTGCCCGCTCAACTGCACTTTTTGCAGCGTCACCGCGTTCAACGGCGGTCTCTACCGGCACCGCCCTATCGACGAGGTCGTTGAGGAGTTCAAGCTCATCCGCGAGAAGTGGGTTTTAATCGTTGATGACAACCTTATCGGAACTCGCGATGACCACATCGCCAGGGCGAAAAAACTTTTCAGGGCGATGATCGACGCTGGCATCAAGAAGAACTGGGTCGCCCAGGTGACGATAAACATCGCCGATGACGAAGAGCTGCTGAGCTTGGCTGCGAAGGCAGGCTGTCTGGCGGTATTTGTCGGGTTTGAGTCACCGAACGAAGCGGGGTTGAAGGAGATCAATAAAAGATTCAATCTCCAAAAAGGACGCGATTTTAAGGAATCGATCCGAAAGATTCATCGGCACGGTATTCTTGTGACCGGTTCGTTCATCATGGGCCTCAATTCTGACGAACCGGGGATCGGGCTTGAGATCGCTAAATCCGCAAGTCGCTACGGTGTGGACCTGCTTAATGCCCTTATCTTAACGCCGCTCCCTGGGACAAAATTGTGGGAGAAAATGGTGAGCGAGAATCGGATCGCCGCCAACAGTTTTCCCCAAGACTGGAAGCACTACACACTCACATTTCCTGTCGCTAGTTTCAACAACTTCTCGTGGTCGGAAATCGTCGCTGAGGTTGAAAGCTGCAACCGGGCCTTCTTCAAGTACTCTCGCATTGTACGCAGGCTGATTCGCCCTCTCTGGCGCCTACCCAAAATTGCGAGCATCATACTCAACATCGCCACCAATTTTGGCTGTAGAAACAACGGTGTGCGCAACTTTCACAAGCGGTTTGAGGGGGTCGATATGTCCCGCGGAGACATTGTGCGGACAGTGGAATTGACGCCGCCAACACCAACAGCAGCTAGCTCTAATCTTCCCGTTGAGAAAGCCCCAGAGTAAACACGGCAGGAACACCCCTCATCCGCCGGTGCGAGATCTTGAACTGCGGCCTCGCGGTTGACCGGTGTCCTGATCCGCTGAAGCGTTGTTTACCATCGTAGCGCTCGCCGACACGAGATCAGAGCAGTTTGGGGCCTGGATGGCTATATTTCTGGGTTGCCCAGTACGCAACCCGATATTCCGTCGCCGAACAACCCCAACGGACGACTGACCGGTCTCAGATAGAGGAGCACGGATATGAGCCAGCAAACACCAAATCTCAAATCCTTGGCATCCTATTTCCTGGTCGAAGACATCGTTCAATCAGCGGAGTACTACCGCGACGTTCTTGGGTTTGGTTTTGAGGGATATTGAGGCGACCCGCCCTCCTTCGTGATGATCATTCGCGACAGTGTGATCGTTATGCTTAAGCAACCCTCAACGCTTGATCTCCCGGCGCACCCGTACAATACGCTCGCTGAGGGTGATCAGGAGGTAAGGTGGGATGAGTATATCTGGGTGCAGGACGTCGATTCACTCTACAGAGAGTTCGTCGCCAAAGGTGCCGGCATCACCCACAAGCCATACGCGACCGAATACGGCTGCAAATAGTTTGATTTAGAAGACCTGAACGGCTACGTCCTGGCCTTCGGACAGTGTGATTGACAGCCCGTTGTCGCGTGTTCGCAAATACCATCGGAAGCAGAGATGATCCAGAAAACAGTGACGGCCTTGTTCTGCGTTGATATGGGGTCAGCTCGCATGCAGCGGGTGGTGGTACAAGATAGATTTTGACTCCCTTGGTTCACGCAGATGGTACTATCGCCGCGACCAAGCACGCGTCTGTGGGAGACTATGGAGCAGGAAGACCGCATCATAGCAAACAGTTTTCCCTCTGATCGGAAGTACTACACGCTCACCTATCCGGTGGCCAGACACGAGCGCCTCTCATGGGCGGAAATCGTCGCAGAGGACAGGATTTGCAACACTTATTTCTACTCCTATCGACGTATCATGCGCCGACTTCTCAGCAGCCTTTGGCATATGAACAGACTTGGGAGCGTTGTATTGAATATAGCGGGCAATTTCGCTTTCAGAAGCAACGGCGTGCGGTTCTTTCGCGAGCGGCTTGAGGGGGTGAATCTATCGCGTGGCGACCTATCGAATGAAGCGGCACCAGCCCCACCGGCCCGTGACGCCGCATAGCCGGACACGACTGTCCGCTCCACCCATCTGACCCCACCGCTTCAAAACCCAAGCTTGTCCGGAGCCGCAAGCCTGCCTTCCAGCTGTGGCAACCCCTGGTTTGATGACCAGCACTGGAGAGCGTCACTCAGCGCAGCGAATCGGTGTATTCACTCGCTGCTCAGCATTGGTGCATCGAGCTGTTTTTGATTGGCTGGGCAGGCTATTCCCTTTGCCGCCCGCGAATCGTGATGACACCGTCGTAAGGCGTGCGGGGAGCGACGATGAGGCTTGTAATCTGGGCCTTTTTTGTAAAATTGCCGCCAGCCAATTCCCGGTGCTGCACCACCAGGTCACCGCCGAACTCCAACACGTCATCGCCGCTCACAATGCGGGCCGGGCCGTCAAGGTAGTGGCGTCCTGTGTCCACGAGCGGCATGGTCTGGCCACCCAACTCCAGAACTCCCTCAGGGCGTGCGGCGAACTCCAACTGCACACTGACTTTGTGCCGGGCATGGGCTTTGAATGACAACGCAAGCCCGCCGTCGATCTCACTGATTCCTAAGCGATAGTGTAGTTTGGGCTTGTGGTCGATACGCCGCTCTGGTGTCGGCCCATCGATATACTCGGTGAAACTCCCGGCAAACACTATCTCGCCGTTCTCTTCTGGCAGGTTCTCGTCGCCTGCTCCGTGCGTGCCGTAGTAGCTGTACAGAATCCGCATCCCGTCGATGATCGCGTTGCCAAAGCGGACAGCCATCAGGTTCGTAAAATCGTTTCTGCCGATGGCGGTCACGCTCAACCGTCCGCGCCTTATCCGCACCATCGTTCGCTGCCGATTGATATAGGCCGATGTCCTCAAACGGTAATCATTGGGGACCGGCTTTGGCTTCACGTCGGTCGCC
>Ga0187827_10004513_pt1 | contig 17124 bp, 13 predicted proteins | sample ETNtaG_39_FD_167969 | JGI IMG/M metagenome (GOLD analysis project Ga0187827, IMG submission 167969) | Marine microbial and viral communities from oxygen minimum zone, Eastern Pacific Ocean - ETNP2014_SV_150_PacBio MetaG (Illumina Assembly) | ecosystem: Environmental > Aquatic > Marine > Hypoxic...
ATTATGGATATTTTTTTACCAGTGGTTCCAAAACTTGGCATGGGATGGAAAAAAAAGAAATTAAAAAAGAAAGAAGATGCTTACAAATAAATTATGTAACTTTTAAAACTGATTGGCCAGTTGATTAATGAAAGATATTTTGGATCGCCTCAACATTCATTTTTTTTGATTTAAGAGATTTAATACCTTTTAAACAAGCATAAGCAGTAGACATATTTGTACAATATGGAACTTTATTAATTAAAGTTGCTCTTCTTAAAGAAGTTGAATCTTGAACACGATAAGCGCGTTTTCCACCACCAGTATTGATTACTAACGCAATTTTTTTTGCATTTAGTATGTCAACAATATGAGGAGAGCCTCCACTTACTTTATTTACTTTTTTACATTTGATGCCATTTTTTTTTATTATATTTGCAGTACCTTCGGTTCCACACAATGTAAAATTTAATTCAACTAATTTTTTTGCTAAATTTACACCTTCATTTTTATGTTTATCTTTTAAAGAAATAAATGCCAACCCTCTTGTTGGCAATGAGTTTCCAGCAGCGATTTGACTTTTAGCAAATGCAAGACCAAAATCTTTATCTAGTCCCATTACCTCTCCTGTAGATTTCATTTCAGGGCCTAACAACACATCAACGTTTGGAAATTTATTGAATGGAAAAACAGCTTCTTTCACAGCAAACATATTTTTGTTTTGACTTATTAAATTAAATTCTGATAGTTTTTTACCAGCCATTACTCTTGAGGCGATTTTAGCTAAAGGAATTCCTTTAGCCTTTGAAACAAACGGAATAGTTCTGCTAGCTCTTGGGTTAACTTCAATTACATAAATTTCGTTGTTTTTGATTGCAAACTGTACATTCATAAAACCTTTTATTTTTAGCGCTAAAGCCAATTTTTTTGTTTGATTATTAATTTCGACTATTAGTTTTTCCTTAATAGCCACCGGAGGCAGGCAACACGCCGAGTCACCCGAATGAATACCAGCTTCCTCAATGTGTTGCATTATTCCGGCAACAAATACTTCATTACCATCTGAAATGGCGTCAACATCAACCTCCATTGCATTTTTAATAAATTTATCGATTAATATTGGGTTGTTTTCTGCAGCTTTAAAAGCTTCTTCCACAAAATTTTTTAGTTGATTTTTTTTATGAACTATTTCCATTGCTCTACCACCCAAAACATATGATGGTCGAATAACTAAAGGCAGACCAATTCTTTCAGAAATTTTGATTGCTTGATTATAAGATTCTGCAATTTCACTTTCGGCTTGTTTTAGTTTTAATCTATCCAGGAGATTTTTGAATCTTTTCCTATCTTCAGCTAAATCTATAGAGGTGTATTGAGTACCAAGAATTGGTAGTTTATTTTCGTGTAAAAATTTAGCAAGTTTAATGGGTGTTTGGCCACCGAATTGTGCAATTATTCCAAGCAAATTACCTTTTTCTTTTTCTCTATTGACAATATTGTTAACGTATTCTTCCTTAAGAGGTTCAAAATAAAGTCTGTCACTTGTATCGTAGTCTGTTGAAACTGTTTCAGGATTACAATTAATCATAATTGTTTCAAAACCTACTTCTTTGAGGGCAAAACTTGCTTGGCAACAGCAATAATCAAATTCTATTCCTTGACCAATACGATTTGGTCCACCTCCTAGAATTATTATTTTTCTTTTTGAAGATGGATCTGCCTCGCATTCGGATTCAATTGAAAAGTTTCTTTGATAAGTTGAATACATATACGGTGTAAAGGACCTAAATTCAGCAGCACATGTGTCAACTTTTTTAAAAACAGGAAACACTTTGAGAGCAGTTCTTTTTTTTCTAACTATCGTTTCAGGAATTTTTGTTAATTCAGATAATTTTTTATCTGAAAAACCTATTGATTTAATTCTATTAAATTCAATATAGTTTTTAGGCAAACCAATTTTTATAATTTTATTTTCTGCATCTACAATTTCTTTAATTTGTTCTAAAAACCAATTATCTATTTTCGATAGTCTTTGTATTTTTTTTATATTTATTTTTTTTCTAAAGGCCTCTGCTACCAATAATATTTTATTAGGAATGTTTTCTTTAAGTTTTTTTTCTATCTGATTTTTATTAAGTTCAAAGATTCTATCTAAACCTGAAAAGCCAATTTCTAAAGATATCAACGCTTTCTGTAAAGACTCTTTAAAATTTCTTCCCATTGCCATTGCTTCCCCAACCGACTTCATAGAAGTTCCAAGTATAGCTGGCGAAGTTGAAAACTTTTCAAAAGTAAATCTTGGAATTTTTGTTACAACGTAATCTATGGTAGGTTCAAAAGAAGCCGGCGTTGTTTTTGTAATTTCATTTTTTAATTCATCCAATGTATAGCCCACGGCAAGTTTAGTGGCAACTTTTGCAATTGGAAATCCAGTTGCTTTAGAAGCAAGAGCCGAAGATCTTGAAACTCTAGGATTCATTTCTATGATTACCATTCTTCCATTCTTGGGATTGATTGCAAACTGAACATTTGATCCACCAGTTTCGACACCAATCTTTCTAAGGCAGGCAATTGAAGCATTTCTCATAACTTGATATTCTTTATCAGTTAAAGTTAAAGCTGGAGCTACAGTCACAGAGTCTCCTGTATGAATTCCCATAGGGTCGACATTTTCAATTGAACAAATGATTATGCAGTTGTCTTTTTTATCTCTTACCACTTCCATTTCAAATTCTTTCCAACCCTCTAAACACTCTTCAATTAAAACCTGGTTTGCTGGAGATTCATTCAAACCATTTTTAACTATCTTGAGGAAATCTTTTTTATTTTTCGCAATACCACCTCCAAGTCCACCAAGAGTAAAGGAAGGCCTAACCATTACGGGTAAGCCAATTTGTTTTAAAACTTTTTCAGCTTCTTTAATATTTTTGACAATCTTTGATTTAGGTAAATCCAGCCCTATATTGAGCATATTTTGTCTAAATTTTTTTCTATTTTCGGCATTTGAAATTGCCTTGGGTTTTGCTCCTATAAGTTCAATTTTATATTTTTTTAAAATACCTTTTTTTTCTGCTTCTATTGCTAAGTTCAAAGCAGTTTGGCCACCCATTGTAGGAAGAATGGCATCGGGCCTTTCTCTTTTGATAATTTTTTCTAAAGCTTCTATAGTTATTGGTTCAATATAAGTTTTATCCGCAACATCCGGATCAGTCATAATTGTTGCTGGGTTTGAATTTATTAAGATAACTTTATATCCTTCATCCTTTAAGGCTTTACATGCTTGTGTTCCCGAATAATCAAATTCACATGCTTGACCAATGATTATTGGCCCAGCACCAATTACTAAAATTTTTTTAAGATCTTTTCTTTTTGGCATTTTTTTTCATATTATTAATAAATTTTTGAAATAAATAAACACTGTCTTGTGGACCAGGATTAGACTCCGGATGATATTGAACAGAAAAAACAGGTTTATTTTTTAATCTGATTCCTTCAATACAGTTATCAAATAATGATTTATGAGTGACCTCAATATTTTTTGGTAAACTTTCTTTGATAATTTCAAAACCATGATTTTGACTTGTAATTTCCACATTGCTTTTAATTAAATTCTTGACTGGGTGATTAGCGCCTCTATGCCCAAGTTTCATTTTTTTTGTTTTTGCACCAAGTGCTAGCGCAAGTATTTGATGACCAAGACAAATTCCAAAAATAGGTATTTCCTCTTTAATTAATTTTTTAATAATTCCAATTGCATATTTTCCCGTTGCCGCTGGATCGCCAGGGCCATTAGATAAAAATATACCGTCAGGTTTCATTTTTAATATTTTTATCGCACTAGTTTTACAAGAAACAATATTAACTTCACATTTATAATCAGAAAAATATCTCAAGATATTTTTTTTAATTCCATAGTCAATTGCTACAACTTTAAATAATTTAATTTTATTTTTTAAAAATCGACTTTCTTTTTTCCAGGTTTTAAACCCCGCCCATTTATAATTTTTTTTAGTTGTAACTTTTTCCGCTAAATCTAAATTTTTTAAACCACTCCATTTAATTGATAAATTTGTTAATTTATTAATATTAAATTTTCCTTTTTTAGAAAAAGAAATAGTACCTTTCGGAGCCCCTTTATCTCTTATAAAGTTTGTTAAACTTCTAGTATCAAGACCAGTAATGCCTACTATTTTATTTTTTTTTAGCCAGTTATCTAAATGTATTAAAGCCCTATAGTTTGATGGGTTTGAAATTTCAGAATTAAAAATTACTCCTTTGGTCCAAATTTTATCAGATTCATGGTCATCATTATTTGTTCCAACATTGCCAATATGGGGAAAAGTAAAATTAATAATTTGGCCAGCGTACGAAGGGTCAGTGATTATTTCCTGATAACCAGTTATGGAAGTATTGAAACAAACTTCACCGGTTGTAATTCCCTCGAAGCCAAATCCAAACCCCTGGAAAAAACTTCCATTTTCTAAAACTAAAACTCCTGTGGGATTAATCTTTTTAAGATTATCTTTTTTTATATGGACTGAATTTGTTTTTACTTCCAACAAATACAACTCATGAGTTATAGATTATTACAATAAAACATGATTTTGCGCAACATAAGTGATTGACTTTAATGCGTCAAGTAACTTAATTTTTTCTTTTGAAGGTTTTATTTTATTAAAGTAGATTCAAAAATTCTAGCAAACATGTCTCTTAGAACAAAAATTGAAATAAAGTTGCAAAACGCACTTAGGGAGCGAAATAAATTACAAGTTTCTACTTTGCGGCTGATTTTAGCAGCAGTAAAAGACAGAGATATCGCTACCAGAACCCATGATAATAGAGCAGGAATTAAAGACGATGATATTAAACTACTTTTGAAAAAAATGATTAAACAAAGAAATGAATCAATTGAAATTTATAAAAAGAATAATCGAACCGATCTTTTAGAAATAGAAAAAGGGGAAGTTGAAATAATTAGCTCCTTTTTACCGAAACAATTAAGCGATGCTGAAACTTTAAAAATTTGCAAAGAAACTATTCAATCAATCAAAGCTCAAGGACCCAAGGACATCGGTAAAGTTATAGGAGCAATAAAGGAAAAATATGTAAATATATTAGATTTTTCAAAAGTTGGTTCACTAGTTAAAGAAATACTGAAATAAATTAAATTATAATGAAATATCCAAAAGAATATCTTGAAGAAATTAAAAGTAGATTAAAGGTCTCAACCGTTGTTAGTCGTTCAGTAAACTTGAAAAAAAGAGGTAAAGAATTTATTGGGCTTTCTCCATTTACCAACGAAAAAACACCTTCCTTTACAGTAAATGATCAGAAGGGTTTTTATCACTGTTTTAGTTCAAATGAGCATGGAAATATTTTTGATTTTTTAATGAAAACAGCAAATATGAAGTTTGGAGAAGCAGTCAGAACTTTGGCAACTGACGCGGGTCTTCCAATTTATAAATTTTCAAAATTAGATGAAAAAAGAGAAAAAGAATGGCAACTATATTCTAAAATATTAGAGCAATATAAGTCTTATTATCATAATGAATTAAAAAACAAAAAATCAAAAGAGTTGGAGTCCTATTTATGTAAAAGAGGTTTAACTGAAAAAGAAATTAATTACTTTAGTATTGGTTTCGTTCCGAAAGAAGCAGTTTTTTTTGATAAGTTAAAAGATAATTTTTCTGAATCAGACATTTTAAGCTCAGGACTTTTTTATTTTGATGAAAAAAATAAGAAATATATTGAAAGATTTAGAGATAGGTTAATATTTCCAATCAATAGCTTGACAGGGTCAACCATTGCATTTGGAGGAAGAATTATTTCCAATCAAAAATTGGCAAAATATATTAATTCTCCCGAAACTCTTTATTTTAAAAAAGGTAATTCATTATTTAATTTAGATAGGTCCAAACATTCTTCGGCAAACCATGGCGAGGTTTTTTTGGTAGAGGGATACATGGATGTTGTTACCTTAACAAAGTATGGAATTTTAAACACTGTCGCAAATTTAGGCACAGCGTTAACTGAAAGACAGGTTGAAACAGTATGGCGCTTCTTCAATCACATTATTATATGTTTTGATGGAGATCAGAGTGGAACAAATGCAGCTGTTCGTGCTGCAGATAGGTTATTAAGCGTTATAAAGCCCGATTTTAAAATTTCTTTTCTCTTTTTGCCAAAAAATAAAGATCCAGATAATTTTATTACGGAGAACGGTAAAGATTACTTTTTATCTTATGCAAGTAAAAAAATTTCTATTTATAATTTAATTTGGAATTATCATTATAGTGATATTGATATAAACCAACCATCATCTCTTGCGCAACTAGATAAAATGTTAACAAATCAATCAAGTAAAATAAAAGATGAAACCGTTAGAAAATATACAAAAGAGTTTTTCTTAAACAAGTTGAGCCAACTAACACCTTTAACAAATAAAAAACAAAAAATAAATTTTAAACTGTATCGAGAAGCACAACCTTTAAGTTCAACAAAAGAAATATTTTTTAAGAAAAAAAATTATAAAGAAGTTGAATTAAAAGAGTTTTCAATACTTTATTTGATTATAAATAATTTAAATGTTTTTGAAAAAAAGATTGAGCTACTATCAGAATTAAAACTCTACACTAAAATTTGTGTTGAATTTTTAAATAAAATAATTAATCTTCTGACTTCAAATAAAACCCACGAAATAAATACTTTTAAAGAAAAATTTGAACAAACAGAATATTTTAATTTGATTAACGATATTAATACTTTTGCACCCGTAAAATTTATTGCAGAAATAAAAAAAGATGAAAACGAAATGTTATTAATTTTTGAAGAGATTAATAAAGACTTGAAAAAATTTGAGTTAAATCAAAAAATAGACAGTTTAGAAAAGAAAATGATTCAAAATATGAACGAAGAAACCTACAAGGAATTGTTAGACTTAAAAAGACAAGCTAATAATGGTTAAATTAGCAATAGATTTATAAAATTTAATAATTATATAAGTCTAGATAGTCAAATCTAAAATGGAAAAAATTATTACAAAATCGTTTGCTAGATTAATGGGCAGAGGTTTGCATAGGGGTTTTATTACCTACGATGAATTACATAAGTCACTAGGTAAAAGAAATGGAACGCAAAAAAATTTAGAACAAGCTTTTTTTCATATTTTTGATAGCAAGGTTGTGCTTGTAGAAAAGAAAACTGACTATAAAGTTTTAAAAAAGAAAGATTCTGTATTAAGTGATGAAGACAAATCACCAGAAAAGAGCGATGATCCTATCAGAATGTACCTGAGAGAAATGGGAGGAGTTGAGCTTCTTTCCAGGGAAGGTGAAATAGCCATAGCGAAACGTATTGAAGCAGGAAAAGAAATAATGTTAAACGCACTAGCACAAAGTCCAATTACAGCTAGAAAAATTTTTTTATGGGATCAAAAACTTGAAGCAAATGAAATTTTAGTAAGAGAAATAATTGATATAGACACAAGCTATTTGGATGATGATAGTAGTGACCAATCAAATACAAGTACTTCAAAGATTGAAAAAAAATTATCATTAACTAATGAAAATAAAACAGCAGAAAATAACAAGGGCGAATCACCCGAAGAAGTTGAAGAAGAAGATGAATTTAATCTTTCTTTGGCTGCAATGGAAAATGAGGTCAAACCAAAAGTTTTAAAAACAATTTCTGATTTAAAGAAGAAATATAACAAACTAACTAAATATCAAATAAATAAACTTGAAGTAATATTAGATTCCAAAATATTCTCAATTGCAAAAGAAAAAAGTTGTAAAAAGCTAGTTAACGAAATAGTTAAAAAAATCAATTCCTTACAACTAGTACCATCAGAACTTGAACGGTTGGTGCAATCTCACTATATAGAAAATAAAAAAATTTTATCTTTAGAAGGTGTTCTACTCAGATTGGCACAAGAAAATAATATTCCAAGAAAAGAATTTATTAAATTTTATGTTGGTAATGAAATCAATCCAAATTTAAAAAATTTTTTGAATACAAATAAAAAATGGAAATCTTTCTTTATTAAAAATAAAAATGAATTTTCAGATACCCGGAACCGTTTAATTGAATTAAGTAAAAAACTAGGTATTTCAGTAGGAGACTATAAAAAGTTAGTAAGCCGAATACAAAAAGGTGAAAGGGAATCTAGATTAGCTAAGAAAGAAATGGTTGAAGCCAATTTAAGATTGGTTATTTCAATAGCAAAAAAATATACAAATAGAGGGTTACAATTCTTAGATCTGATCCAAGAAGGTAATATTGGTTTGATGAAAGCTGTAGATAAATTTGAATACAGAAGAGGATACAAATTTTCTACCTATGCAACATGGTGGATCAGACAAGCAATAACGCGCTCAATAGCTGATCAAGCTAGAACAATTAGAATTCCTGTCCACATGATAGAAACTATAAACAAAATTGTTAGAACGCAAAGATTGATATTAAGTGAATATGGGAGGGAAGCAACACCAGAAGAATTGGCAAAAAAATTGAGAATGCCACTTGATAAAGTTAGAAAAGTTTTAAAAATATCTAAAGAACCAGTTTCTATGGAAAAAAAAGTAGGAGACGAAGAAGATAGTAGTTTAGGAGATTTTATTGAAGATCAAAATGCTTTAATGCCTTTAGATGAAGCAATCAAATCCAATTTGCGTACAGCCACAACAAAAATTTTAGCAACATTAACCCCTAGAGAAGAAAGAGTATTACGAATGAGATTTGGTGTTGGTATGAATACCGACCACACTTTAGAAGAAGTTGGTTTGCAGTTTTCAGTAACTAGAGAAAGAATAAGGCAAATTGAAGCTAAAGCCTTAAGAAAATTGAAACATCCAAGTCGATCAAAACAACTAAAAAGCTTTCTTGATAATTAATTTATTTTCTGGACAGTTTGTTTTTTTCATTCAAAACTTTTTTTTAAGTTTACTAATTATCAATCCATAAATAACTATGTTTACAACTATAAGCGTTAATCCAAAATATATTTGTAGTTCCCCAGTCAGATTTGTTGGATAAACAATGGGCACCAAGTAATTTTGAATAAAACCTTCAGAATATGTTTCCAATTCTGCTTTATTTAAGAACCAATTTTCAAGATAAGTTAAAGGACAAACGGAATGTGTTAGCTCTAAATAGCTTGCCCAAATTAAGCTAGGGATATGAATAAAAACAATTTTTATTGAGACAAGTAAAAATAACCCACCAAATACAGCAAAGAGGATAAAAGCAAAATGAATAATTAATGTTAAATTTGCGGCCAATTCATACATATCTATATATTACAGCGTTTGGACTCGAATTTTGAGTCCTTTATAGTATTGGCACGAAAAGATGGTTAATATTTAACGAATTAATATTTTAATAATTTTAGCAGTAAATTATTGCTTTAAATACTAATGCTTACTGGTAACAATAGTATTCGTGCCTATTAAATTGACAATATATTAATTGTATAATTAAAATATTGATTAAAATTTTTGTTATTTTATTTTCCTAATTAAATGAAAAAATTTAATACTATGGTTTTGGGATGCTCGGGATTAATTGGAGTTACATTAACTGGATTACTAAACAAAAATAAAACATTATTTGTGTCTAGAACTAAACCTAAAAATATAAATAAAAATTGGAAAAAAATTGATTTAGATAAAGATATAAAAAGTTTACCAAAAAATGTAGAAAAAATTTTTTTTTTATCAAGTCCATATTATACAACAAATAATCTAAAAAAAAATAATATATATATAAAAGAATTAAAATGGTTAAGGAAAATAATTAATAATACTGAAGCAAAAAAATTTATATACTTATCTTCCAGTAGCATCTATTTAAAAAATCATAAAATAGGAAAAGTCAAAAAGAAATGCGAAAAACTTTTAAAAGAAAGCAATATACCAATTTTCCAAATTTGGAGACCATACAATCTTGTAGGCGTTAATCGAAGTAAAATTTCTGATCATTTTCATAATATTTTAATAAAAGAAATTTTTATTAAAAAATTGAATAAATATGAATTTAACGGAAATGAAAATGATATTAGAGGTTATTCCAGTGTTAAAAAATTTTGTTCTCTTATGTTAAAGAAAAGCAATACCAATAAAAGCTTTACCTATAATTATGGGAATCACAAGGGTATTAAAATTAAAGAGATTATAAAAATTTTTAATTATATTCTGAAAAAAAAGTACAATAGAAATTTTATAGCAACATTTAAAAATTCCCACCCAAATAAAAATGTAATAAATAATAATAAATTGCTATACTCTTACAATTCAAAAGAAAACTCTAAAAAAATTCTTGCTAATTATTATAATAATCTGGTAAATGAAAAAACTAGAAAAGCGCACTATTTGTGATAAAAAATTCAAAAGAATACTGAGTTTAGGGCATCATCCATGTGCAGACACTTTTGTTAAAAACAGAAAAGTTGCAATAAATTTAAAAAGGCATCTCCTAGAAGTAGGATCTTGCGAATGCAATCATTTAACATCAATTAATAAAGCTTCTCCTTTTGAAAGATACAAAAAAAATAATTACTCATACTCTTCAAATAATTCGCCAGTATCATTAAGCCATATTTGATAATATGGCAAAAAACATGGTTAAGGAATTTATAATAACATCAAAAAATTCTGTATTAGAAATTGGTAGTAATAATGGAACTTTTTTAAAAAATATAAAAGACTTATCAAAAGCCAATGTTCTAGGGATAGATCCTTCTGATTATATGTGTAAGATCGCCAGTAAAAAAGAAATAAAAATATTTGGCAAATTTTTTAATTATCAATCTTCAAAAATAATATTACACTAAAATAGTTTCAATAATATCTCTTATCCTTTTTTTAGATGATTCTAGGTATGATATTTTATTTCTAACTTCTAAAATAGATCTTTTAAAATTTTGTTTTTCGTGAGAAAGTTGCTTTAATCTATCTTCTATATTATTTTCATTTTCTAAAATTAATCCAATTTTTTCTCTATCTCTAAAATAATTCAAATTAGTATAATTTACTTGTTTTAAATATTTTTCATTAATAGAAATAAACAGAACAGGATTATAAGTTAAAAAAGCATAGGTATAGGCTGTACCGGATAAATCTGTAATTAAAAACATGGATTCAGAATATGTGATAAAGTAATTATCGCTTGCGTCATAATAAAACTTAGAATTTTTTTTAAAAAAGCTTTTGATTTCTAATATTTTTGGATCGTTTCGATTAGATGGATGGGGTCTATAAACTATGTTAAAATTTGTATTCCTTAATAATCTCTCTATTATTCTTTTTAAATGTCTTGTAATTTCAAGTTCAGGATAAGCATAAAAATTTGTTGGTGCAATAATTAATTGATTTTTTTTTGAAAAGTTTGATTTAAAATTTTTGATAATAAAGTCTAATTTTGCATATCCCACAACTTTCATAATTGGTTGATTTTTTTCATTTTTTTCAAATAAATTACTAAACTGTTTTAATGAAAGTTCAGATGAAAGAAAAATATAATCATATTTGATCAATCTATTTGAGAATTCTTTTTCATTTTGAACGTTAACTAATGGGGTATCAAAAATATCATGATGCATGTAAATTTTGGTTGAGTTTTTAGTGAAAACCTCACAGGGGTTGTTGCTCATAAAAAGATCTACATTAAATATCCACTTTAAATAACCTTGTAAGATAAAAAAATGATTTTTTTCAAATAACCGATCAACCCCATGTCCATATAATGTCAAATATTTTCCTTTAAATTGATTAAATAAATCTTTTATATAATCTATATGTATAAAAGTTAATAATTTTCTTGGATGATAAAAAAAAATTATTTTACTATTTGGATTGGAAAGTTTAAATATGATTATTATTAAGTTTAGCTTAATAATGCTTATTAATGTTTTTATTCTTCTTTTCAATATCATTAAAAAAATTAATTAATTATTTTTTTAATGATATTGATAACAGAATAAATAAAAAACCTAAAATGAATAGTATTTCACAAGTTTTTGCCATCGGTGATATTCATGGATGCAATAGTTTGTTGAAAAAAATTCACAAAAAAATCCTTAATAAATCCGAAAAAGTTATGGGTAACAAAATTTTGATTTATCTAGGTGATTATATTGACAGAGGTTCCAAAGTTAAAGAGACCATTGACAGCATCATCAACTTTAGGCCTAAGAGTTTTAAATGTGTTTTTCTTAGGGGCAACCACGATCAAATGCTTTTAGATTTTGTTAATAATAAACGGAATAGTCTGGGGATGTGGCTTTATAATGATGGTGCTGCTACTTTAAAAAGTTATTGTGGAAGCACAATTGCTAATATGTTGAATAATAGATCGTCTCGGGAGCAATCAATAAGAGAAATATTAATTAAAAATCTACCTTCTAGACACTTAAAATTTTTTAACGATCTTCGATTTTCCTATATCTGGAAAGACTATTTCTTTGTCCATGCTGGCATTGATTCAAATCGACCACTTGATAATCAAAGAAAAATCGACATGATCTGGACCCGTGCTCCCGAATTCCTTGCAAATGATCAATACTTTGAAAAAATGATAGTTCATGGACACACTCCAAACGAAGTAGTTGAAGAAAAATCAAATCGTATTAATCTAGATACGGGAGCAGTTTATCCTGAACTTGGAAAACTGTCTTGTATGTTTATAGATGCAAAAAAAAATAAAAGAGAATTTTTTACTAGTGACTGATACTTTACCATTAGTTTTACCATCAAAGATCAAAATTGATGATAATTACTGATAGTTCAACAGAATGTATAAATTAGATCGAAAAATTGTATTTCTAACTTCCATATTTTTTATTTTAGTAGGAATTTTTTTTAGATTTTACCAATTAAATTTTGAAAATTACTGGTTTGATGAAATGAATTCATTTTGGGTTGCTGATCCAAATATTTCTTTGAATGATATGATTGCAAGAAGGCAACTTACAGATCAAACACCTTTACTATTTAATTTAATCCTAAAAAATTATTTTAAAATTTTTACTTATAATCCAGAAGTAGGAAGGCAAGTCCCTTTTATTTTTGGTATTTTAGCTATTCCTTTATTGGGTATACTTTCTTACCAAATAAAAAAAGATAATTCATTTTTATTAACAATCTTGTTAATAAGTATAAATATATATCTTATTAAATATTCACAAGAAACCAGACCATATTCTCTTGTTTTTTTATTAAGTATTATAAATTTGATTTTTTATTATAAAATTATACTCATAAATTTTACATCCCCAAAAAAAATACATATTTTTTTACTATTTATTTTTTTTTCGGTGATAAGTTTGTCTTCACATCCTTTTGTGTTTATTATTTTTTTTTCACAAATTACATATTGTATTTACTCTTTTTTTGTATTTAAGAATAAAAACATTTTATTTTTTTTGTCTATTCCTATTATTTTAGTTTTATATTTTTTTATAAATTATGATTATTTAATCTCTCAATTAGCTCATAAAGAATATTTTCTAAATAGCGAAAACTGGAGTTTTTTTTATAATTATTATTTTTCACGATTTTTTGGTTCTAAAATTATGGGTTTTATTTATTTATCTACGTTAATTTTTTTAATAATTCGTTTTAAAAAAAAAATATTATTTACAAGAAATAATTATTTACCACTTATATTTATTTTAATTTTTTCTTATATAATTCCTTTGATTTATGGATTAATCAGAACTCCAATTCTCACAGATAGATATATTATATTTGTTTTAATACCAATTTTGATACTTATCTCATCTTTAATTTTTGAAATTAATAACAAAAAGCTAAAGATTTTCTTTCTTATATTTGTTTTATTTCCAACTGTTATAAACCAATATATAGAGATTAAGTATAGAATTAATACAAAACCAGAATTTATCAAACTTCTAAATTCTTTAAAAGATCATAAAATAAAAAATTTAACCTTACAAGGATCGGATTTAGCACTAAAATTAGTTAAAAATTATGTTATTTCTACCAAAGTATTTAAGAAAAACGATTTTAAGATTTTCGATATTAAAAATCTTCCATCAGATATAAGAACAGTATGGATCATTTGTTATGAACCATTAATGGGTTTCAATTGTGATATAACTGATATGGATGAACAAAGCTGGATTTTATTAAATACTAAAAAGAAGTATTTAGTAAGTGCAAGGCTTTTTAAAATAAGGAATTAAAATTGGTATATACTAATATCAATTATGTGGTAAAAAATGATCCAGCAAAATAAAATTTTCGTAAAAAATATTTAAATTTTTTTTATTTATGAATGAAAAAAATATTCTTATATTCATTCCCGCCTACAACGTGGAAAAAAAAATACTGACAGTTATTGAAAGAATACCTAATAATATATTTAGTGAATACCATATAAGTATTTTGGTTATAAACGATAACTCTGAAGACAATACCCGTCAAATAGTTGAAAATTATATAAAAAATAAAAATTTGGGTGAAAGAATAATATTAATTAATAATAAAAGTAACCAAGGATATGGGGGTGTTCAAAAAATTGCTTTCGACTATGCTATAAAATACAACTATGATTATGCAATAATGTTGCATGGCGATGGTCAATATTTTTCTGAAAAAATACCTGAGTTTATTTCTTATTTATCAACACATAGTGCAGATGCTATTTTTGGATCAAGAATGATTAATCCGAAAGATGCTTTAAAGGGTGGAATGCCTCTTTATAAATTTATAGGAAATAAATTTCTTACCTTTATACAAAATATGATTTTAGGATCAAATTTTAGTGAGTTTCATTCAGGCTACAGATCTTTTAAGGTTAATACTTTAAAAAAAATTAATTATAAAATCAACACTAACAACTATCATTTTGATACTCAAATAATGATTCAATTTTTAAAGTCTAATTTAAAAATTAAGGAAATAGCAATACCCACTTTTTATGGAGATGAAATTTCTCATTTAAAATCCATACCTTATGGGATGAATATTCTAAAGACTACTGTGCTATACCATTTTTTTAAGAAATAATTTACAAATGAAAGACTAAAGTGAACTATCCCGTGACCCATTTTAATTTGAGGTGGATCGGTTCTCTATGCGAAACAATTACTGAGATTGGTTTCATACTTCCGTACATTTATGAACAAACGGTGAAATCAACTCCGATTTGAATTTGATTAAAAAGCAAATAAACACTAGCTTTTTAATTTAAGAGTAATTAAATAAGATTGGTATTAAACGTAGATATTATTTACTCTTTATTGTTCAAAGGTGAAGATGGGGTGAAGATAGGGACATGACTGAGAATTATTAGGTAGATTTTATTTTGGAAAGCGATAAAAAGTGTGGAAATACTTAACTAAGGGCCTGTAGCTCAGTTGGTTAGAGCAGTACACTCATAAAACCCTGAATACCCTATTCTCCACAACGATCCACACCGATCACCAGCGTTTTCATTTTACAATTTCGTTGCAGATAAGCCAATAATGAATATCTACTTAGTATTATGAAAGTTAAGAGTTGGGACCTGGTTGGGATTGAAAGAATAGAAAATGAACAAAACAGTTAAACCTTTAAAATTCAACAATATAGAGATTAGAGATTTTATTCCTGATTTTAATTATGTGGATAAGGACGAAAAAATTAAACATAAAAAATAGAGCAAGCATAATTAGCCTGAAAAAAACTTAAATATCGCATTCCGAATAATGTTTGGATGTTATAAATCATTAATATACAATGTGCGCACTAATATGACATGAAATACACCAACTATTTTACTGATTTGACACATACAGGAGCTGGGGTTAACTCATTTACGTTTCCGCTTGGTGTTGGGAATGTAGCTGCCTATGCATCAAAATATTTATCTGACCAATTGACGGTCGATCTGTTTAAATTTCCAGAAGATCTTAATACGGCTCTAAAAGTTAAAGTTCCACAATTTCTTAGTATGAGCAATCTATGCTTTAATATAAATCTTTCCTATGCATTTGCTAGCTATGTTAAGGAAAATTATCCAAAGACAATAGTAATATTTGGTGGACCAAACTTTCCAACAAAATCAGCTGAACGTAAAAACTTTTTACAGGCGTATCCTAATATTGACTTCTATTTGAGATGGGACGGTGAAATTAGTTATGTAAATCTTGTCAAAAAATTAATCAAATATGAATTAAATATAACGCAGTTTAAAAAAGACAAGGTAATCACGGAAAATTGTTGCTACCTAATAGGGGATGAATATATTGAAGGTCCAGATCATCGTATTCATGATATTTCAGAAATGCCTAATGTTTATTTAATGGGATTAATGGATAAATTTTTTGGACTTGGGCTTAGTCCATTATGTGAATTTACCCGAGGATGTCCTTACACTTGTACTTTTTGTAATAGTGGACACAGTTATAAAAATTTAGTAACAAGAAAGTCCATTGAAACCATTAGACAGGAACTAGAGTATATTGCAAAACGTTCTGTAAAAGACACAGCTAACGCTTTATTTTATCGAGGATTAACGCTCAGCGAAGATAACTTTGGAATGTATAAAGAAGATATTGAGATAGCCAAAGTTTTACGAGATATAATAAAAAAATATAATTGGCCTTTAATCATAGATGTTGCCAGAGGTAAATCTCAACCTGAAAGAATTGTTGAAGTTTCAAGGATTATTAATCAACAAAATGATGGAACATTAAGGCTTGCAGCTTCATTTCAATCAACTGATGAAGAAATTCTGAAAAATATTAAAAGAAAAAATCTTGCTATCGAAAAGGTGATGATTTACACAAATTCACGACAGACCGATAGCAGCACAAACGATTTATCTGCTGAATTTATTACACCACTTCCTGGAGAAACGATTCAAAAGCATTATAATTCATTGAGATATGCGGTTGATACACTTGAAGCAAGTAGAGTCGACGTACATCAGTTATATTTAGTTTATGGAGCTGAAATGCATGATTCCGAAACTATTAAGAAATACGAGATGGATGTTAGGCACCGTATTTTTATTAATGCTTATGGTATTTACAGTATTGGTGATAGGAAAGTGCCGTGTGCAGAGACCAACAAAGTTGTTGTTGGAAACAATACGCTTTCTTTTGATGAATTTATTGAATGTAGAATTATGGACTTACTAGTT
>Ga0187827_10004518_pt1 | contig 17115 bp, 12 predicted proteins | sample ETNtaG_39_FD_167969 | JGI IMG/M metagenome (GOLD analysis project Ga0187827, IMG submission 167969) | Marine microbial and viral communities from oxygen minimum zone, Eastern Pacific Ocean - ETNP2014_SV_150_PacBio MetaG (Illumina Assembly) | ecosystem: Environmental > Aquatic > Marine > Hypoxic...
TTAAAAAATATTAATTTTTATTTGTACTGGCTTCAAGCTTAAAAATTTGTTTTTCAGAATCTAGATCCATCAATAATCATATATCATTAGGTTACCTCAGTAGAATCTAGAATCTCTAGATTTCTTGTAAACTCTCCTCACTTGAAAAATTTGTTTAAGAAGTTAAATTGAATGGATAAATTTAAGAATGTCCTTTATTTTTGGGGGCATATAGAAAGAAACACTGCTATTTTCGCATTTTGCGCGGTAGTAATCATTAATATTATACAAATCATACTCCGTTATGTTTTTGAGTTTTCTATATTTTGGGTTCAAGAAATTTCTCAGCTTCTAATGCTATACGCTTACTTTGTTGGTACCAGTTCAGTCTTTAGAACAAGAGGTTATATCCTTGTGGAATTTTTTGTTAACAAAATGTCTATAAAAATCCAAAGACTTTGTTATGGTATGGCTCAAATACTAACAATAATTTTCTGTGGTATAATTATTTATTGGATCTTAAAAGAGTTTCCGAGGCAAATGAAAACGTATTCTGTAATTCTTCATATACCAAGATTTTTTTCATATCTACCATTACTAATAGGTTCTCTTTCTATAATCACAATAACAATCTATTATTCAATTGAAGTATGGAAAGCTTGTAAAAAAGATAAAAGCAAAAGTATTTCAGAAATTGAATCAGCGATACTAATTTAGTCAAAATGATAACTACTATCCTTCTAGTAATTTTAGTTAGTCTAATAGCCTTAAGGGTTCCTGTAAGTATTTCTATTGGAATAGCGACAGGAATAGCTCTTTTTATAGGGGACTTCCCACTTAGTGTAATTCCAAGAATGATGATAGATGGTCTAGACACGTTTACACTGTTGGCAGTACCTTTCTTCATATTAGCGGGCAATATTATGAATGCCGGAGGGGTCACAGAAAGAATTTTTGAGTTTGCAAAAGCTTTATTCAGCCCGATCCGAGGTGGCTTAGCTCAGGTTAACGTCGCTGCAAGTATGATTTTTGCCGGAATGTCTGGAGCGGCACTAGCAGATCTTGCAGGTCTTGGAACGGTTGAAATGCGTGCTATGAAGAAAAGTGGTTATCCGCTAAATGTTGCAGCAGCAGTTACATTAGCTTCCTGTACTATAGGTCCAATTATTCCACCAAGTATAGTTCTAATTGTATATGGTCTCGCAACAGATACTTCTATAGGTAGATTGTTTCTAGGAGGAATTGTTCCTGGTTTTATAATAGGACTTCTTACTATGATTTGGATATCATTATGGGTGCGTTTCAAAAAAACTGATTGGGGGCAACCTGAACCTTTTATCATATCAAACGTATGGAAAAATTTTAAAAAAGGAGCTTTAGCATTATTCTCTCCGGTATTAATTATAGGAGCTTTAATTTTAGGTGTAAGTACTCCAACTGAAGTAGGGGTTCTTGCAGCAGCATATGCTTTATTTGTCGGAATAGTTTACGGGGAGCTGACATGGCAAAGGCTTTTAAGTTGTATTATAGAATCTATGCAAACTACAGCGATAATAATGTATATAGTTGCAGTTTCTATAGTTATGGGATGGATGATAACCATGGAACGTCTTCCGCATGAAGCTGCTAATGCAATTTCACAATATATTGAGAATCCCTTAATAGCATTATTGATAATAAATATTTTTCTGATTATAGTTGGAATGTTTCTTGAGACACTTCCAGCAATTTTGATTCTATCCCCAATACTTTTACCCATATTAGCTCCTTTAGGTATTGATCAAGTTCACTTTGGAATAATTATTTGTTTCAATTTAATTATTGGGATAATAACACCTCCCATGGGAATTGGTTTGTTTGTAGCTGCAAGGGTTGCAGAAACAACTCCAGAGCTGGTTTTCAGGGCTACAGTTCCTTTCTTGGTTCCTCTTTTACTTGGTTTGGCTACTATAACAGCTTTTCCTGTCTTAACCCTTTGGCTCCCAGATTTAGTATTTGGTCATCGTCCTTGAAAATAATTTAATAGATGGGATCTAAAATTAATAAAATAGACAGAATTGCTGCTGACATTGGGGGGACTTTTACAGATCTTGCCGTAATAACTGAATCTGGTGAGTTATATACCAGAAAAGTCCATTCCACACCAGAAAATTATGCCGATGCAGTTATTCAAGGAATAGAAGACATGATTGCTGGACTTAATTCAGATAAGAATGAGCTTCTAGAGGTTCTGCATGGCTGTACAGTTGCTACAAATACTATTCTTGAAATGAAGGGAGCAAAAACTGCTCTGCTAACAACTAAAAACTTTAGAGATATACTTGAACTCCAAAGGGTTCGAACACCAGAATTGTATAAACCACTTTATGAAAAGCCAAAGCCTTTAGTTCCCAGAAATTTAAGATTTGAAATATCTGAGCGAATTAGTTCAGAGGGGGAGATTCTTGTTCCGTTGTCTGAAGAGGAAATAATTAAATGTACAAAAAAATTAAAGAGTTTGGATATTGAAGCTATATCAGTCTGTTATTTAAATTCTTATGCTAACCCAATTCATGAAGTTAAGACCGGAGAAATTTTACGAAAATTATTCCCTGATTTATATGTTTCAATTTCTGCAGAAGTACTTCCTCAGATGAAAGAATATGAAAGGACATCTACTACCGTAATAAATTCATATGTCGGACCACCAGTGAAAAAATATATAGAATCGCTGGTTAAACAAATGAAAAATTCTGGATTCAAAAAAAGCCGTTTAATGGTAATGCAGTCAAGTGGCGGAATCTTAGATTCTGTTTCAGTAGTTAAAAAACCAGCACAAATTATTGAGTGTGGACCTGCAGCAGGAGTTATAGGGGCACAATTTATGTCCAAATTAACAAGATATGAAAATTTAATTACACTAGACATGGGTGGTACTACAGCAAAGGCTTCCTTGATTGAAAAAAGTCAATTATCTTTTGCTGAGGAATATGAAGTAGGTAGTGGGATGTCTTCTAAAAGTGCACTAGGAGGAGGTGGCGGTTATGCATTAAAACTCCCGGTAATTGATATTTCAGAAGTTGGTGCGGGTGGAGGTAGCATTGCATGGCTAGATAAAGCAAATTCACTAAAGATTGGGCCTGAAAGTGCTGGGGCTATACCTGGACCAGTATGCTATGGATTTGGGAATGAGTATCCAACCGTTACAGATGCTAATGTTATTCTCGGTTATTTAAATCCTAACGGACTTGCAGGAAACAGTGTCCCAATCAATTCAGATCTTTCGAGAAAATCCATTGAAAAACATATTGCTAGACCATTATCTTTAGATATTCTAGCTTCTTCATACGGAATTCACCAAGTTGCAAATGCCAACATGATGCGAGCTGTTAAAGCTGTGACTACACTCAGGGGGCGTGATCCAAGAGATTTTTCATTACTTGCATTTGGTGGAAGCGGCGGTGTTCATGCAGTGGAACTTGCAAAAACTCTCCAAATTAAAAAAGTGATTCTTCCTATTGCAGCAGGAGTTTATAGTGCTCTCGGGTTAATTTGGTCAAATTTAATGGTCAACGAAACACTTCCTTTTCTTCATCTCACTTCAAATTTTTCCATGGAAACTCTTAATAAAAAATATAAAATTTTAGAAAAAAATATTCGAAAAATGATAGGAGGCGTATATGATGAGATAATTTTTGAAAGAAAGATTGATGCCAGATTTTTAGGACAAGCATTTGAATTAACAATTGATTATCCTTCAAATGAAAAAAAATCTAACATTCCAGATATTTTAACAAAATTATTTGAAGAAGAACATCAACTCAGATATGGACATTCTTTTTCTGGAGAATATCCTGTTCAATTAGTAAATCTAAGGATGATAGGTAAGAGGAGACCTAAAAAACAGATCCTCCCAAGTAAGAGCCTTGACAATTATCAAGATAATAATCAAAAGCGTGATGTATATTTTGGTCCTTCAATCGGAATGGTTGAATCGAAGGTAATTAGCAGGAAAAAATTAGGAAAAAACCCTATTAAAGGACCAATAATTATCGAAGAATATGAAGGAACTGCTGTTGTACCTCCAGATTGTACTGTAAAAATTGATAATTACTTTAATGTTATTATTGAAATCAAATCCTAGTTACAAATGAGCAACACCAAAAAAACTAAATCCTCTTTTGAAATTGATTCTTTTCAAAGGGAAATCATTAAAAATAGTTTTGATACAATTGCAGACGATATGGCTATAACTTTAATGAGAACAGCCTACTCTGGAATTGTGAGAGACTCTCTTGATTTCTCCACTGCAATTTGTGACCCTGATGGTTTAACTCTAGCACAAGGTGTTTGTACACCAATGCATATGGGAAGTTTTTTCGATGCTATGAAAGCACTTTTAAAACAATATAATGGAAGAATTTTTAAAAATGACATATTTATTTTTAACGACCCATTTGCAGCATCTGGTCAACATCTTCCTGACATTTATATCGCAATGCCAATATATTATAAAAATAATATTTCTGCTTGGGCTGTAACAATAGCTCATCACTCAGATGTTGGTGGAATTGTTGCGGGAAGCAATGCTATTGGAGGAGAAGAAATTTTCCAAGAAGGACTTAGAATACCAATTATTAAATTTAGTGAAGGTGGTAAATTTAATCAAGCTCTTTGGGATATGATTTCTCTAAACGTCAGAACTCCAGATGAAGTACTTGGAGATTTGCAAGCGCAAATAGCTTCATGCAAAAGTGGGGAAGAAGGTATGATTGAACTATTTGATCGATATGGAGTAAAAAAGATTTTAAATTATGGTCGACAGCTTCAGGATTACGCTGAAAAATTAACAAGAGCGGAAATTGCAGACTTCCCAAATGGAGAATTTTGTTTTACAGATCATATTGATGGTTTAGGTGAAAAACCTGAAACACTTGTGATAAACGCAAAAGTCATCATTTCAGATAATTCAATTACGGTTGATTTCGAAGGAACTTCAAAACAAGTACCTGCAGGTGTTAATCCTTCATTTCCATTTACTAAAGCTGCTACTTACGCTGCACTTAGATCCGTCATGGAATCTGATATTCCAAATTGTCATGGTTTTACGGTACCTATTAAAGTAAAGGCTCCATTAGGATCTTTGGTAAATCCTAAATTCCCCGCCCCATGCGGAGCTCGGGGAATTACAGGATATAGAATTATTGATTGTCTGTTTGGTGCTCTCTCAAAAGCTGTACCAGACCGGGTTACTGCTGACACGGCTGGGGGATCAACATTACCAACAATTTCCGGATACGAAAACGGGAAACCATTTGTCTTTTGCGAAACATTTATGGGTACTTGGGGAGGTACTTCAAAACACGACGGTCAATCAGGAGTACCACATATGGGTGCTAATCAATCTAACGTCTCTATTGAAATGATAGAAAGTAAATACCCGATTAGAATAAATAAATACGGATTTATTAAAAATACAGGTGGACCAGGAAAATATCGTGGTGGTTTGGGATTAATAAGAGAATACGAAATTTTGTCGGATTTAGCCAATTTAAATGTTAGATCTGATAAACGTAAATTCCCTCCTCATGGTTTGTTTGGAGGAAAAAATGGTTCAAAATCTTATAACATAATTAATCCTCATAGTGAGCGAAGAATTCTGCCGGTATTAATGACTGAAGTTGAAAAATTAAAAAAAGGAGATATTTTTTCTCATGAGATGTCAGGTGGTGGAGGTTACGGGGAACCAATTGAAAGAGAAGAATCTTTAGTGTTGAAAGATATTATTGAAGAAAAGGTTGATATTAAAATTGCTGAAAGTGAGTATAGAGTGGCAGTGATTGAAGATAATTTTGGAAATTTAACTGTTGATAAAAAACGCACTAGATTGTTACGTAATGAATTATGTAGAACTAGTAGTAGTTTAAACAAATTAAATTAAAATGAGGATTAAATCAATAAGGTCTCATGTAGTTCAGGTTCCTGTAACTCGCATTGCAGCATTTGCAAAAAGGAAAATGACACATATGCTGTCAACAATAGTCGAAGTGGAGACTGATAATGGAATATTAGGATTAGGTGAGGCGAGAGGTGATTTCTGCTCAACAATAATTAATGAGAAATTTGCCCCTCTCGTAAAAAATCAATCTGTTTATGATTTTCATAATTTAAGAAATTTGTGCTTGGCAAAAATGCCTTTTGATTATGGTTACCCTGAATATCCATTACAGTTAAACGCCTTTGCAGGATTGGAAATTGCTTTATGGGATATACTCGGAAAAGAAGCTGGGCAACCTCTATATAACCTTCTTGGTGGAGCAGTACGAGAACGTGCTCTATTTGTAGGATATGCATACACTGTTGATCCTGATGAAGGATTGTCTGACAATAAAATAGCACAAACAATGGCAGGCATAGCTTCAGCATCCATTAAAGAAACTGGAGCTGAAATGTTTGAGTTTAAAGTCGGACTTCACTCACTTTCTTGTGAGATACAAATAGTTAAAGAGATTAGAAAATCTTTAGGCCCAGAAGTTGATATTGCTGTAGATGCGAATATGGGATTTACAGCTGACCAAGTAAAAAGATTCTTAGAATCTACGAAGGATTGCAATTTATGCAATATTGAAGAACCAGTTGCAGGATTAGGTGGTATCGCGAGAATCAAGGATAGTACAGGAATTCCAGTTTCAACTCATTGCATAGATTTGGATGCACTTAGTTTTCATCCTTCTATAGATTCTGTTGTTAGTGACCCATCTCTTCTCGGTGGAATCAGTAGTTTGAATAATTTTATTTCTAGCCTTAATGCAATTAATAAACGATTTTGGTTGCGTGCGAGATGGGAACTAGGAATCGGATGGGCGGCTATGTGTCATATTGGAATTAATAGAATTGAGATTGATAGACCAAGCCAGGCACTTATCAATTGGGTCGAGGATGATCTTATACTCGGAGAACCATGGCTAGTAAGAAATGGAGGAGTAAGACCACCTAGTAAACCAGGATTAGGAGTTGAGTTAGATCGAAAAGCTTTAGATAAATACAAAATAAAATAACTATAAAAAAATTCTTCATTTTATTAAACTAATCTATCCTCTATTTCCTCCGTAAGCACCCTCAAACAATTCATTTTTTTCAATTCTATCAAATGATAGTTTTTCAAACTCGTTTCCAGTTTTTCCATCTATAATCCATTTAGCTAACTCGTATCCTATTGCAGGACCAATTTTAAAACCGTGTCCACTACCTCCATTTGCATCAACATATCCAATTAAATTTTTTCTGGGGCCTATAAAGGGATACCAATCTGGTGTAACGTCATATAGAGCTGCATATGAATTAATTAATTTCATATCTTTAAGAACTGGGAATCGCATTTCTGCAATATTTTTAATGTTTGCAACAAATTCATCATCCGCAGTTAATTTATAATTGTAAGGGTCTACTTCGAAATATTTCTTAGGAAAACCTTTTCCGATTAAAAATCTTTTATTGCCTTGGGGAACAAAATAAATTGAGTCCACAGCGTTAGATATAGAAAGACTTGGTAAGTCACCACTAATTCTTGATTGCCAAATTGTGTCTTGTTCCCGAAAAGTCTTAAGTGGGAGCTTAATATCTGCTTGATCAGCTAAAGGCTTTGCCCAAGGTCCTGCCGCATTAATAACAAAATCAGAATATATTGGACCCTCATCAACTATGACTCCACTAACTTTGTTTGACTCTTTTATCAGCTCTCTACAAAATGTATTTGTTTTTACTTCACCTCCCAGATCTTTAAATGTATTTATATAACCTTCAGTAACAAGAATTGGATCTGCTCTACCACCTTTTGTTTCATATATCACTCCTGAAATATTTTTAGTATTTAGCCATGGAATAAAATCCCCCCATTTAGACTTTGGTACCCAGTCTGTTTCAATCCCAACTTTTTTTTGCATTTCCAAATTATTTGTTGCCTTTTCCATTAATTCTTCAGGAACAAGCATAATATAACCCGTCTTATAAAAAGCATTTTTAACATTTAAATCTTTTGTCATATTTTCAAATAAACTTACGCTTTTTAAGGCAAGGTAAGCCATTAATTCTGTTGAATAGTGTTGTCTAACTATAGCAGCACTTTTTCCTGTACCACCTGATGCAGGTAAATTCCTCTCTAACAATAAAACATTTTCTAACCCGAACTTTTTTAAATGATATGCTGTGCTAGCGCCAGAAATACCACCTCCGACAATTATTGCATTATATTTTTCTTTCATATTTCTTGATTCAATTCATAAATTATTTTGTTTGTTTTATATGAGGAATAAAATTTTTATATTTTATTTTAACATAATCCTCTGTTAATAAACCATTTTTCAAATCTGAATGAAGATTCTTTATGTTTCTATTTTCTGGCTTACCCCAGCCACCTGCACCTGGGATAATAAACCTCACTACCTCATCAGGTTCTAATTTAAAAGTAACCATAGGAGGCAATATTTTTTCTTTTTTTGTGCCAGGATTCAGTATATTTTTTGACAAACTACCAGGTTCACCTTTTTGAAGACCATACGGTGGTGTAACTGATCTATCGGAACGTATTTGAAGTTGACAAGGTGCCTTTCCAATGTATTGAAACTCACGAAAAAGAGCTAGCCCCCCTCTATACTGCCCTGCACCGCCTGAATTAGGGACATATCCATATCCAAGAACTCTTAAAGGGTATTCCATTTCAATAAATTCGATTGGTATATTTCTCTGATTACATAATGGGTGACCTATACCGTCAACGCCATCTTTGTTTGGTCTACCCCCCCAAGAACCACCGAATATTTCTACAAAAATAAATGGATTTTGTAAATGATCATAACCTCCAAAGCTGTACAATGTTGGTCCTCCTTCATTTGCTGCACTTACTCTATCAGGAACTGCTTTAGAAAGTGCTCCTAAAACCGCATCACCAAGCCTCAACAAAGTTACACCTCTTGCGCCAGAAGCCGCTGGCAAAACACTTTGCATTATACTACCTTCTTCAGAAATTACTTTAATAGGTCTAAAGAATCCCCCATTGTTAGGCATATCTTCTTTAATGATTGACCTGATGGCAAAATATGATACAGCTTTTGTCATGCTATAAGTTGAATTGATGGCACCTTGAACTTGTGGTGCACTTCCAGAGGTATCAACAGTTACAGAATCACCTTTAATTCTCACTTCTACTTTTATTAGAACTTTAGTAATTTCAACTCCATCACAATCCATATAATCTGTAAACTTATAATTACCGTCTGGTATTTTAGTAATTGCATTTCTTGTAATTCTTTCTGCATGATCCAATAATTCTTTAAAATATTTTTTCAAATCAGTTGAATTATATTTTTGAATTAATTCGTAAATTCCATTCTCACCAGTTTGTAAACCTGTTAGGTGAGCACGGAAGTCCCCAAACAAATTAACAGGCAATCTTACATTCTTTTCAATTATTGAAAATAATGTTTCATTTCGTTTACCCGCTTCAATTAATTTTAGAGGAGGAATTCTAATACCTTCTGCATAAACTTCTTTAGAATCACTCGCATTTGAACCAGCAACCCTTCCACCGACATCAATCTGATGCCCACAAACACAAACAAAACAAAATAATTTCTTTTTTACAAATAAAGGTTTGATAAAAAATATATCTGGCAAATGAGTACCACCTTCAAATGGATCATTTAGTATAAAAACATCTCCTTCACTCATTTTATTACGCCAACGACCAAATACAGCTTCAATTGCGTCAGGCATTGGACCAAATTGTAGTGGCAATGAAAGTCCTTGAGCAACCATTTCTCCAGATGAATCAGCAATCCCAGTAGAAAAATCCATATTATCTCTAAGGATGCCAGAATAAGATGAACGGACTAATGAAAGTGCCATTTCATTTACAAGTGAAAACAGGCTATTTCTTATCAATTCAAATTTTATTGGATCAATTTTCTGAGATAAATCTATTGATTTAAATTTATTATGTTTATCTTTACGCATAATATTTAGCTACCACTCCACTTCGATATGTATGTTATTTTCAGAGTCTAAATTTACTAAACAATTAGGTGGTACAACTGTCACTGAATCATATTCTTCAATTAAAAAAGGTCCCTTTGATTTTGTATTTTTTAACTCACCCCTACTTATGATTGGTGTTTCAAAACATTGTTTATTTTCAAAAAAACACTTCCTGTCATTCTTGTTTTTTTCAATTTCAAAACTATCTTTCCAAACAATATTCTTTTTATTACTACTAATTCTTAATTTTGTGACTATAACCCTAATTTCAACAAGTATTACCTTTTCATTGTCAGCTTTTTGTCCATATGTTCTTTCATGTTCATCATTGAAAATTTGTTTAATTTCATGAATTCTATTTTTATTTAAATTTGTCTCTGGAATTTTTATTGTTAAATCATGACTTTGTCCAAGATAGTGTAAATCAGCCTCTATTTCAAATACTATTTCATTTGATTTAATTTTTTCCTCAGAAAAAATATCTAATAATTCTTTTTTTAAATTCTCAATCGAATCAAAGATTATATCGGGGTCAATTTTGTCAAAATCTTCATAAAATATTTTGTTTTTTTCTAGTGTTAAATCAGTTTTTGTTAAACCGTACGCTGAAAAAACCCCAGGGAAATTAGGAATTATTACACGAGGGATACCAATTTCTTTAGCAAGGCTTGCAGCGTGAATTGGGCCGCTACCACCAAACGCTATTAAAGCAAATTCTCTAACATCTCTTCCACGTTGTGTAGTAACTGATCTTATTGCTCCAATCATTTGAGAATTTGCTATTAAATGCATTCCAAAAGCAGTAGAAAGTGAATCTAATTTTAATGGTTTTGATAAATTTTCTGAAATAACCTTTTCAGCTAAAGAATGATTTATTAAAATTTCACCTCCTGCAATTCCTTCGGGATTCAAATATCCAAGTAGTACATTAGCATCTGTAACAGTTGGTTGCCCCCCCCCCAAGTCATAACAGGCAGGTCCTGGAATAGCACCAGAACTTTGAGGTCCAACCCTAAGGGCACCCCCAGGGTCAATCCATCCGATACTACCTCCTCCGGCACCGACCTCAGCAATATCAACTACTGGTATATTTATAGGATAACCCCCGCCTCCTGTTAAACGACTTGTTGCAGAAATTTCCCCTCCAACTTCATAATCTCTTGTTCTTAAAATTTTACCATCTTCTATGATAGAAGCTTTTGCTGTTGTTCCTCCCATATCAAATGTAATTAAATTTAGAAATTTTTTATTATTTAAGCAATTACTAGCCGCTAAAACGCCCGCTGCTGGACCAGATTCAATCATATTAATAGGAATTTGCTCTGCATGTTCTAGTGTTGTTAACCCACCACTGCATTTCATAATAAAAATAGGAGCTTCAATTTTTTTTGATTTTATTTTTTTGTTTAGATAATTAAGGTAACTTCTAATTATAGGTTTGATGTAAGCGTCTATTACAGTTGAAGACATTCTTTCAAATTCTCCAATGTGTGGCAAAATATCTGATGAAATTGAAAGATCTATTTCAGGTAATTTTAGCCTAATTTCTTTAGCAATTTCTTTTTCATGCAAAGAATTTCTGTAGCTGTTTATTAGACAAATAGCAACGGATTCAATTTTATTTAATTTTAAAAATTCAATTATTTTTTTTACTGAATCTTTTGATATTGGTTCGAGGATTTCTCCTTTACTACCAATCCTTCCGTTAATTTCTAAGGTTTTGTACCTTGGTATAAGTAATTCCCTTTTATCATAAAAAGGATCATAAAGTTTTGGAATTCTTAGCCTACCTATGTCTAGTACATCTCTAAACCCCTTGGTTGTGATTAAAGCACAGTTTGCCCCTCTTTTCTCTAGTATGGCATTTGTAGCTAAAGTTGTTGCATGCACGATTTCAGAAATATTTTCTGGTGAGATTTTTAACTTATTTATGCAATCTGAAAGGGCCGACAATACTCCTTCAGAATAATCTGATGGAGTGGATAAAACTTTGATTTTTCTAATGTTTGAATTATGAGAAATTACGATATCAGTAAATGTCCCTCCGATATCAATTCCTACTTGATAAATTTCCATATAGATTTTATATTTTTACTGTTATAAATATTTTTCAATTTCAAATTTGTAAATAATTTTATTAAATCATATGTCGATAAGAAAAGATAATCATATATGTGTTGTTGGTTGCGGGATTGTAGGAATATGTACTGCCTTACATTTGATTAAAAAGAATTGGGAGGTTACTATAATCGACCCAAATGGTCCCGCTAGTAAAGCTTCATCTGGGAATGCAGGGCTTATAGCAGCAACACATGTTACCCCACTTTCATCACCAACTATTTTAAAACAAGTTCCGCGAATGATAGTCGATTCTAATTCATCACTTGTTATACGATATTCATACTTGCCAAATCTAATACCATGGCTTTTTCGGTTTGTTTTAGCAGGACGACCAAAACAATATATTAAATATTCTAAGTCATTGTCAGAGTTGCTAAAAGAAACATATTCTGCATACGAACCATTAATTCACGAAGCAAATTGTAGTGATTTGATGAAACGACAAGGAGTAATTATTGCTCTCACAAGCGATGAGTCTCTTAAAAAAATACAACCGGAATTATCATTGAAAAAGAGTTTAGGTATTAGAATAAAAATTTATGATCAAAAAGAAATAAAAAGAATTTTGCCAGAAATAGATAATTCAGTCCGTCATGCTATTTTTTATGAAGACGTATCTCACATTATAGACCCATACAAATTTGCGATTAAATTGTTCGAAGATTTTATTAAAAAAGGCGGTAAATTTATAAATAGCACAGCAAAAGATTTCATTATAAAAAATAGTAGAATTAAAAGAGTAGTAACCGAAAATGATGAGATTTCAGCAGATTCTGTAGTTATATGTGCTGGTGCATGGTCTAAAATACTTGCTTCAAAATTAGGTTCCAAAGTACCATTAGAAACTGAAAGAGGTTACTCAGTTTCACTTCCAAATCCCGGTATTAAGATAGATCACCCAGTTATTTCAGGAGATTTAAGATTTTGCGCAACTCCAATGGGCAAAAGTATACGATTAGCCGGTACAGTTGAACTAGCGGCAATAGATGATCCACCTGATGAAAAACGTTATGCCTTGATGATAAAACATGCGTTAAAGCTCTTTCCTTCCTTGAAATTAAGTGGAGCATCATATTGGATGGGACATCGTCCCTCAATTCCCGATTCTTTACCAGTCATAGGGAGATCCTCAATTTTTGAAAATGGATTTTTTGCATTTGGCCATGGGCACATAGGTCTCACAACAGCAGCTGTAACAGGAAAATTAATTTCTGAATTAGCGTCAAATTTAGAAACATCGATTGATCTTAAGGCATTTAGTGCGGATAGGTTTTGAAATTATAATAAAAAAGGAAATATCCTATACGTATGAATTATTATTTACTATTTTATGATTTTTATATCTTTCTTCTGCCTCTTTTACTGCTTCTCCATCGATTTTAAAGCCTAAACCAGGTCCATCTAATGTGGGCAAAGAACCCTCGAATAATGACAAATCTGGTGCTTGAATAATGTCTGATTCAAGCAAATGATTCATGTATTGATTCCCATCATCAAGATTTGGTAATGTTGCAGCAACTTGATTTGATGCACAAGTAGTAATTCCGGTTTCATGTAATCCATGGATACAAATATTTAAACCGGCTGATTCTGCTACAGCAGCGGCTTTTTTTAAACCTGCTATTCCTCCTGTTTCGTGAATACCTAAAACTACAAGATCTGCAGCTTGTAAATAAGCAATTTGAAAAAGGTCATTTAAATTAAATACACTCTGATCAACTCCAATTGAAACTTTGTTTAAATCTTTAATCTGCTTCAGAATATTAATATTCATATGATCACAAGGTTGTTCAATCATCTCTATTGAAAATTTTGACAATTTACCTATCATTCGTTTTGCAGTTGATATGTCCCATGCTTCATTTGGATCAAAACGGAGGCGTACGTCTTCCCCAACTGCTTCGCGAACCTTACTGACGATTTCTAAATCAATAAACTCATCTCGACCAATTTTACCATAAATAACTTTATGCCCGTTTTTTGATAGTTTTTTTGCATCTAATGCTAATTCTTCTGCAGTATTCCCTTGAATAAAACCAAAATATTCAATCCTGTCTCTCAATTTCCCACCAAGCAATTCATGCACAGATTTATCAACTATTTTGCCAGATAAATCCCATAGTGCCATTTCGATACCTGCAAGAATTTGAGCACCAAATCTGGGGGCACTACATGTTCCATGTGCTTGAAAAAGCGAATGATAACACTTTTTCATTAACCTTTGATTTTCATATACATCTTCTCCAACAATATAGCTTGATGCTAAATCTATGAAAGCTTTAATTCCTTCTGGTGAGGGGGTTGCAATAGATTCTCCAAAACCTTTAATACCGTTATCTGTTTCAATTTCAATTAATATTATTTCGGTTGTATTAATTACTCCGTGTGACCAAAAATAAGGATGCTTATTTTTTATTAGGAGAGGAATAGTTTTAATTTTTTTGATTTTCATAAAAAAATTCTTACTATTAAGTTAATTTCAAAATATTTTTTGTAGATACTTTGGGAGGTCAGAGAAGACTGTTATCCTGAAATGAGCTAACTATTTTTCTATCGTATTGCCATATTTTTAAAGCTCAGTCCAATTGCATGCCTTTTCAAATGCAGCTGATGCAGAAATTAAGAGTGAATCGTTAAAATTCAAGATGTACTATTTATTAAAAAAAAGTCAAGTTTATATTAAAAAATGTCGTATTTTATTTTATTATGATAAATTATTGAAGGCTTAATTTTAGAATTATCAACATTTTTTGGATTTAAACTTTTGTTGAGTTTTAGAAGGAAATAAATGCAAGCTTCATTAGTTGAAATGAAAAACATTTCAAAGAACTTTGGCGGTATTCATGCTGTCGACAATGTTTCCGCCAAATTGCAGGAAGGAGAAGTCTTAGGTATTCTAGGACATAATGGCGCTGGAAAAACAACATTAATAAAAGTTTTGTCTGGGGCCTACATGGCGGATCAGGGTAGCATTTTCATTAATGGTAAACAAGCGACAATCAATAATCCAAGAGATGCACAATCTTATGGAATTGAAACTCTTTACCAAAACTTAGCTTTAGCTGATAACTTGGATGCTGTACAAAATATTTTTCTTGCTAGAGAGCGACTAACACGTTTCGGAACACTTGACAATGAATTGATGGAAAATCAAGCTCGAGAAATAAATCAAAGTGTTAACCCAAATTTTCAAAATATTAGGGAACCTGTTCATAGATTATCCGGTGGTCAAAGACAATCTATTGCTATTGCAAGAGCATTATTTTTTAATGCTAAAATATTAATCATGGATGAACCTACCGCAGCATTGGGACATAAAGAATCTACATTATTTAAAGAACTAGTTGGCAGATTAAAATCGCAACGAATTGGTATATTTATGATTAGTCATGATCTTCACGAAGTATTTGACCTTTCAGATAGAGTTTTGGTGATGTCTAATGGAAAACTAGTAGGGGAAAGTTACACTTCCGAGATTTCTAAAGATGAACTTTTGAGTATGATTATTTCGGGTAAAAAGGATAATTAACGAAGATATACGTATAAACAAAAGGTTTAATGTAATGAATGAAACATTTTCATTTGTAAAACCATTATTTAAATTTTCACGAATTTAACCTTGGATGTCTTATCTCTCGATTAGGGGTAAAAAGAAATTACTAAGGACATGAAAATCACCAAACTTAAAACAACTAAGCTAGCGATAGAAAACAAATCCATCTATCACTATAGTTTGGGAGCACTGAAAGGTACGAACACTGTATTAGTAGAAATTGAAACAGATGAGGGAATTTGTGGAGTAGGAGAGGTTACAGGTGGCATAAATGTAGATGCACTTGACATTTTTCTTAAGAGCTCAGAGCCTTTGCTGATTGGCGAGAGTCCCTTTGACATTGAACGTTTCCTCGACCGGTTCTACCGTCATCATAAATTAACACGCCTACTACCTTTTGCTACTAACTTATCTTGTGGAATAGAGATGGCCCTTTGGGATATTGTAGGAAAAGCGAGTAATCAACCTGTTCACAAACTTCTCGGTGGTAAATTTCACAAATCAATCGATTTTTTTGGATTTGTTCAAGGGCGTGATCCTGAAGAAATGGCAGATCATGCTAGTCAAATATTTGATGAAGGATTCAGAGTAATTTATTATAAAATTGGTTACAGTGAAAAAGAAGATTTAGAAATTACAAGGACATTAAGAATAAAACTGGGGGATGACGCTCTTTTGAGACCCGATATTAATGAACTATACTCTGAAGGAGAAGCAAAAAAACTTCTTTTACAAATGGCTGATTACCAGATTGATTGGGTAGAACAACCTCTAGGTGTTTATAACATAGAAGGAATGGCTCTGTTACGAAAAATGATTCCGATGAGATTAGCAATTGATCAGGGAGCTAACACCCTAGAAGAAATTAACCGAGCTATAAATGTACAAGCAGCTGATGTATATGTTGTTGGTTTTCATGAAACAGGTGGAATTTTGGGATTAAAAAAGGCTGCAGCAATGTTACAGGCTGCAAATCTACCCTTGAACCGACATGGTATTATGGGAGAAACTGGAATAAGTACTTTAGCGGCTTTGCAGGTTCTTGCAACAATACCGAATATAACAGATGGTAACCAAGTTATGCATCATTTGTTGGCAGAAGATATTGTTGTAGATGGACTTTTAACATTTAATAAAGGAAGAATTTTAGTTCCAGAAAAACCTGGACTTGGAATAGAACTCGATAGAGACCGCGTAGAAAAATTTGCACGAGCATATAAAAAACTTGGCCAATATAGTGTTAATCCAGTTCATTGCGATTAATAAAAATCAATAGCAGGAATCAGGGGATATTGCATCTCCGGTAACATTTGTAGTCTCAATTCTAATATCATCTTTGGTAACAATTTAGCGAAACAGGAATTGGATAAAGGATTCTATCTCCCAAATACCAACCCCATCATCTCCTGTGAGCAACTCCCACTAATTCTTCACAGAGTCAGACATCCTCT
>Ga0187827_10004522_pt1 | contig 17096 bp, 14 predicted proteins | sample ETNtaG_39_FD_167969 | JGI IMG/M metagenome (GOLD analysis project Ga0187827, IMG submission 167969) | Marine microbial and viral communities from oxygen minimum zone, Eastern Pacific Ocean - ETNP2014_SV_150_PacBio MetaG (Illumina Assembly) | ecosystem: Environmental > Aquatic > Marine > Hypoxic...
CCGGCAAGACGATCGTGACTGAACGAAGTTCGACCTCCTGAACAGGCAGGAACGTTAGTCGGCTAAGCTGACCCTTTGCTGGGACGTTAAGGGTTACCTCACTCAGACGCACTGAGGAAAACTCAAGTTTACCTTTCAACAATTGCGGCAAATCTAATCGCAACTCACCATGACCAATCTTGGCCAATGCAAAACCCGCATCGGCGAACGAAGTGCCGACCATCAGATCACGCACCACAATATGAGGGCTGGGGAAAAGCGCAATATCAAGGCCACGTTCAATACTGACCGGTCGCGCGAGCGCATCCGACAACCTGTTTGCAACCCACGAACGCTGTGCATTCCAGTCAATGAAATGGACCGCAACCAGCAGAGCAACACTCATCGTCACCAAGAAGCCGACAAGCATGCCTAAAATGACGAGAATGCGAACCAATGATCAACTCCGGTTAAAGTAGGGCAACCAACAAGAAAACGGCAGTTCCAACAACCCACTCATGACTAACAATTTAGCGTTTGAGGTTACGCGTGGCAATGATCTCCAGTTGCCCGCACGCGCCGAGCCAACAAAACCCGATTGCCCGCCTCATAAACTTGAGAAACTGCTACGACGTAACGTGGGCCGCGCTATCGAGGACTACAACCTGATTGAAGAAGGTGACCGTATCATGGTCTGCATCTCTGGCGGAAAAGACTCCTTTACCCTGCTTGATATCCTCATGCGTCTTCGCTCACGTGCACCGGTCAATTTTGATCTACTCGCAGTCAATCTAGACCAGAACCAACCTGGATTTCCCACCGCTAAACTGGAAACCTATCTTGCGAACAGCGGCATCGACTACCGAATCGTCAGCCGTGATACCTATAGCGTGGTAAAGCGCGTAATCCCAGAAGGCAAGACCCTGTGTGGTCTTTGCTCGCGACTACGTCGCGGTGCCCTATACGACATCGCTAGCCGAGAAGGCATGACCAAAATTGCCCTGGGGCACCATCTGGATGATATCGTAGAGACCTTATTTCTGAATATGTTTTACGGCGCGAAGCTTAAAGCCATGCCGCCTAAACTGCTAAATGACAGCGGCAAGCATATTGTGATCCGCCCCCTCGCCTACTGCCGTGAACGTGACATTGCGCGCTACGCACAAGCCCTGAAATTCCCTTTGATTCCATGTGATCTATGCGGGTCGCAATCAAACCTTGAACGTCAGGTCATCAAGCAAATGCTACTTAATTGGGAAAAAGATCATCCCGGTCGAACGGCCAATATTTTCCGGAGTCTAACCAGCATCGCCCCGAGTCAACTGGCTGACCGCGAACTTTTCGACTTCGTTGGCCTCGGTGCGGCTGCGATGCCGCAACCCCAATGGCTACCCGAGGGCGCTAACCAACACGGTGCCAGCAAATGCTGAGTCAAACAGAATCCTTTAACCATGAACTCATGACGTTCCTGGCAAAATCACCGTCACCCTACCATGCGGTGTCGAACCTCGCCGCTATGCTATCAGAGGCCGGGTTTCACCAGCTTGATCTCGAGGCTACCTGGCAACTCTCCCCAAACGAAGCAGCGTTTGTCACTCTCAACGATGCGTCACTAATCGCCTTTCGCCTGGGATCCGGATCCCTGCAGGAGCAGGGAATCAGGATGATGGGTGCACACACCGACAGTCCTTGTCTAAAGGTCAAGCCAGTACCCGAACGTTATCAACACGGCTGTCTTCAACTCAGCACTGAAATCTATGGCGGCGTATTACTTGCCCCGTGGTTTGATCGCGATCTGTCCCTTGCCGGGCGAGTCACCGGCCGGCTCGCCGATGGCACTTTGCGTAGTGGTCTGATTGACTTTGTACGGCCGATCGCGACCGTGCCAAACCTTGCCATTCATATGAACCGGGAGGCAAACCGCAACCGGACGATCAATCCGCAAGAGGAAATGGTCCTCATGCTGGCAACTGACAGCCCGGAAACAACCCTTCGGGAGTTGCTCCTGAAACAGGCGCAACAAGAACATCCCGACGTGCCCTGGGCTGAAATCCTTGACTTCGAGCTGTGTTGTTACGATCAACAGGCACCGTCGCTCGTCGGTTTAAACGAGGATTTCATCACCGCGGCACGATTGGACAACCTACTGAGCTGTTTTGCCGGCGCGAAAGCCTTGCTCAGTGGTGTCGGTAACGAGCCGACCAATTTGCTGGCCTGCTATGACCACGAAGAAGTAGGCAGTCTGTCAGCCGGTGGCGCCCAGGGGCCATTTTTGAATGCGGTATTGGATCGACTCGCGGGGCCTAATCAAGACCTCACCAGCATCACACAACGCTCCATGCTAATTTCGGTCGACAACGCCCATGCAGTTCACCCCAATTACCCTGACAAACACGATGCGGGGCATAGACCGCACCTTAACGGTGGTCCGGTCATTAAGATCAACGCCAATCAGCGCTATGCGACTAACAGCGAGACAGCGGCTGTGTTTCGAACACTTTGCAGTGAAGCTGATATACCAGTGCAGACCATTGCGGTTCGCAGTGACATGAGTTGCGGTACGACGATCGGACCGATCACTGCCGCCGAACTCGGTATCCGCACAGTGGATGTCGGTGTTCCCCAACTCGCGATGCATTCACCTCGGGAACTGACGGGTAGTAAAGATCCGGTACGTCTTTACCGCGCACTGCAGGCGTTTCTTAGCAAAACAGCGCCCCTGGTCTCGCGACCCTGATGCCGGGCCACCATTGACACGCTCCGCCGAGAGGACCTATTTAGACGCCTTGATCATAAAGTCAGTCGCCGCCTTAACTTGCTCATCGCTCAGGTGAGTAAAGCCCCCCTTCGCTGGCATGATCCCGGCCGTCCCCTGGAAACCCTTCAGAGCGTGCTCGTAAATGATTTTTGTCCCTTGGGCAATACGATTCGCCCATGCCGCCTTGTCTCCAACCCGCGGGGCACCAGCGATACCCGCTCCATGGCAGGCAACACAACCGCTGTTGTAAATCGTCTCGCCACCAGCTATAGCCGTGCTGGCAGACAAACCAGCGACACAGAAGACAACAACAGGCATCACAGGTAAACGCATGGCCCTTAGCTCCTTGAATAGTACGATAGGCGGATTATTATAGTCAGCCTACACTTTGGCTGGCAGTGATCCTGATCACACTCACGTGCATGAATTGTATATTGGTTAGCCGCCAGTCTGCCGTGGAACCGGGCAATAGGTCAATCACCACTTCTAAACAGCGGGCGACGAATCGTCTAGTGTGGAAAATCAAATCTCAAGAATCGTAAAACAGATGCTTGCCAATACGGGCGACGCGTTTCATTTGGGTAGACCACTCGGGGACCACGTAACGCGCATGAAAGTGAGTTGCGCGAACCACCGGCAGTTTGACCTTATTGTGATAAACCTCGTTCGCCAGTTTCATCGCAAAACGCCAGGCCCGATCATTTCTCGGACGATGCCAAACTGGTTGATTGGTCCAACTGAACTGCCGCGACTGCCAAACCACGGCACAGATGCTATCCGGGTAATGAGGGCTACGCTTGCGATTTAAGGTCACCGCCGCCACAGCAAGTTGCCCTCGGCGAGATTCGCCACGTGCTTCAAAATAGATGTTCATAGCCAAACAGCGAAGTTCATGATGGCGACGTGCGTGGCGCAAAGGCACCGACGCACCGACTTCGCGCACGGACGAACGTGTGCCCTGGGCTAGTAACCAGGGACCGCCCTCCACGCCCCGCAGACGAGTATCTGTCTGACTGGCTGGAGACAGCACCAGTGGCCGTGCCTCGGCCAACGTCAAGGGCGAGCTAGTGCTTGTGCTGGGTACAGGACGCAGCGCCTCGACCTTTCGCACTGGATGGGGCCCTTCTAGTACCGACCCCGATAACATGGGCACAGCCACGCCTGACGTTAGCCCCCCTTGCGGGGTAACGTTGAGGTAGAAGGCGCCAATCAGCACTGTCGCAAAACACAGTGCCAGCCCTCCGTTCATTTGAGGAACACGCTTCACTCTCAGACTGCCGCCTGGGGCGGACAAGCCCTCCATTGGTATCCATTACGCACCGGCTTGTTCAGTCACCACATGATATGACCTAGGTGGTCTACCGCTGCGACAACCGCCAAACTCTATAATTCTTAGCCTATCTTACGACAGCCAATTATTGACTGTCTACGTTACACCTTGCACTCTGCAAGGTGTATTCAACGTCGGCCCTAGTCACCTAACAAACCCACTAAACCCCAATTCGTTGCTTCTGATATATCAACTAACAGGATAAGTGGGTCGATCGGTTAGGTCAATCATCTTAAGCATTTATACATAATTTACTTTAATACTAATATAGGTCTTTTCTTATATTAAAGACTACTATATCTCTTTGGTTTCAGAAAACTTAATGCGCGGCCACCGCTCGGCGACCAACCGCAGGTTGGCCTGATTAGGGGCGATATAGGTCAACGCACCGCCGCCGTCCAGCGCCAGGTGTGCGCTGGCACGGCGTGTGAACTCCCTCAGTACAACCGGGTCATCGCAAATCACCCAGCGCGCTGTCGCCACCGCCACCGCTTCAAATGTGCAGTCCACGCCATACTCGTGACGAAGACGATGCACGGCAACATCAAACTGCAGCACACCCACCGCACCAAGAACGACATCATTCCCCTCGAGCGGGCGAAATACCTGAGTCGCACCTTCCTCACTCAATTGATCCAGGCCTTTATGCAACGCCTTTGAACGTAGCGGGTCCGCCAAACGCACACGGCGGAACAATTCAGGCGCAAAGTTAGGTATCCCGATAAACCTGAGCGTTTCACCCTCACTAAAGGTGTCACCGATCTGAATCGTGCCATGGTTATGTAAACCAATGATATCGCCGGCCACCGCATCGCCAACGGCTTCCCGGCGCGAGGCCATGAATGTGACGGCATTGTTCAACTGTATATTTCGTCCGCTACGGACATGATAAACCCGCATTCCCCTGGAAAAACGACCAGAGGTAATTCTCAAGAATGCAATCCGATCATGGTGGGCCGGATCCATGTTCGCCTGGATCTTGAACACGAATCCGGTAAATTTCTGTTCCTCGCTATCGACTACACGCGCATCGGTGTGACGTGGCACGGGCGATGGTGCGTGCGTCACAAACGCATCCATCAATTCGGGCGTTCCTTCGCCATTCAATGCAGAACCGAAAAACACAGGAGTTAACAATCCGCGTAGATACAGCTCAGCATCAAAAGCATGACTGGCCCCGCGAACTAACTCAACTTCTTCACGCAATAAATCAGCATCTGTCCCAATGGTTTCATCTAATTCAGCGCTCGATAAACCGTTGATCAACCTGGCAGCTGACAACCATTCTCCACCCTTGCGCTCAAATAACTGTATTCGGTCATTGAGTAAATGATAAATACCCCGAAAACGCCTGCCTGTCCCAACCGGCCAAGTCATGGGGGCACAATCAATCTTAAGCACCGACTCCACTTCATCAAGCAACTCCATTGGATCACGACCTTCACGATCAAGCTTATTAATGAAAGTCATAATCGGCGTACTCCGCAGACGGCAAACCTCCATCAGTTTGACCGTGCGTTGCTCCACTCCCTTGGCAACATCGATGACCATCAGCGCCGAATCAACGGCCGTCAGTGTCCGGTAGGTGTCCTCAGAAAAGTCCTCGTGGCCCGGCGTATCCAACAGATTGACGACCCGATCCTTATAGATAAATTGCATGACCGAAGAGGTCACCGAAATACCTCGCTCCTGTTCCAATTTCATCCAATCAGAGGTCGCATAACGCCCACTCTTGCGAGCCCGCACGGTACCCGCCAGTTGTATCGCACCGCCTGACTGGAGAAAATTCTCCGTTAGCGTGGTCTTGCCAGCATCCGGGTGGGAAATAATGGCAAAGGTGCGTCGTTGGCGCACCGATTTAACATACTCGTTCATAAACCAAACGGGGCAGTGGGAGCAGCGGGGGCAGCGGAAGCCGTCGATTATAGCGAAAGGGCCAAATCAATCCGGCGCGACCCACTCGTATAGCTTCGGGTCAACTCGTGGCGGCAGATACCGCCGCCGAATGACTCCAGCCACTTGAGTGGGGCGTGCAGATAAAAGTGCAATCTCCTCTGTCGTGTCGCTCAGCTCGGCTTCGATCACCTCGGGGTCTTCGCCCGCCTCAACGCGAGCCATCGCATCTTCCATGCTGGCACCCATTTTAAGACCGCTAGTGGCAAGCAACTTGCGCATCGCACTAGCGACTTGGCTCGGGTCACTGTCAACCTTGTCGAGGTCTCCCGCCATCGACATCAGCGCTGATTCCAAACGATCCTCATCAATTCCAGCCATTCCATCGTTACCGTTCGATGATTGGTTTTTGGAGATCGTAATCAGGGAGACCTGGCGTTCAAGGGCCAAACAAGCACAGCGAGGGCAAGGTGGCCCGGCATCCACATCGACCCGCCGCGAGAAGAAACTGTATATCGCGTGACAGTCTGGGCAATAAAACTCGTATATCGGCATTATTCTCTCGAGACGACGCGATCAAATGACGCGTGCCGTGAGATCATGGCTGTCCGAGTCGGTGATACGAACTCGAGCCCAGTCACCCATCTGTAATGTGCCTGGGTTGGTTAATCTCACGACACCATCGATCTCTGGTGATTCGCCGGCACTGCGCCCGGTCACTTCGGTTGCCGACACGCTTTCAATCAATACATCCACCTCGTTACCGACACGACGTGACAAACGTCTCTCCGAGATTACCTCTTGCGCCTGCATGAAACGAAGCCGGCGCTCTTCGCGCACTGGCTCGGGCACCGCATTGGGTAATTCATTGGCCACCGCACCCGCGACCGGTGAATAGGCAAAACAACCCACTCGATCAAGCATTACCTCGCGAGAAAAATCGAGCAATTCCTGAAATTCTTCCTCGGTCTCCCCAGGAAACCCCACGACAAACGTGCTGCGTAATGTCAACTCGGGACATTCCTCTCGCCAGCGCTGGATGCGCTTGACCGTTGCTAACTGATTGGCGGGCCGTTTCATCAGCTTCAGGATGCGTGGACTCGCATGCTGCAACGGCATATCGAGGTAGGGAAGGACTATGCCCTCACCCATCAGTCGAACCAAATCGTCAACGTGTGGATAGGGATAGACGTAATGCAGACGAATCCAAACACCCAGACTCCCCAGATGTCGGGTTAGATCAACAATATGATTACGCAACGCTCGCGTGCCAACGAGATCGGTCCGATGACGAAGGTCCACGCCGTAGGCACTCGTGTCCTGTGACACCACTAGCAGTTCCTTCACACCGGCACTGACCAAGGCTTCGGCCTCTCGCAGCACCTCCGCCATAGGCCGAGACACCAAACGACCTCGTAGTGAAGGAATAATGCAGAAAGTGCAGCGATGGTTACAGCCTTCAGCAATCTTGATATAGGCGTAATGACGCGGGGTCAACTTAATTCCGCCGGGTGGGAGGAGCGACTCAAACGGATCGTGAGCCGGAGGCAACGCGCGATGGACTGCTTGCATCACGTCATCTGGGGCATGGGGGCCAGTCACCCCGAGCAGGCGAGGAAAGCGCTGGCGAAGATCATGTGCTTTCGTGCCGAGACACCCGGTAACAATCACATTGCCATTCTCGGCCAACGCTTCTTCAATCGCACCCAACGATTCTTCAACCGCCGGCTCGATGAAGCCACAAGTGTTGACAATGACCAGATCGGCACCATCAAAACTGTCGGATATATCGTAACCCTCTGCGCGAAGACGACTGAGAATACCTTCCGAGTCGACTAATGCTTTGGGGCATCCCAGACTGACGAATCCGACACGCGGTATCCCTCTGGCGACGTCCAAGTCCCCCTCGCTCAACCCAGCATCTCTCGCCGAATACCTAGCTTGGAGATAATAGTGGTTGCAATTTCTTCAATCGAAATCGAAGTGGTATTGAAATACGGAACATTGCTGTTGCGGAAAAGTGACTCGGCATTGTCGACTTCATATCGACATTGGCGAAGAGATGCATAGTGACTGTCTGCACGACGCTCACCACGAATCTGCTGCAAACGCGCAGCATCGATGGTGAGCCCACAGACTCGTTGCCGATAGGGTTGTAAGACGTTCGGGAGTTCGTCGCGCTCAAAATCATCCTCGGTCAACGGATAGTTCGCACAATAAAGTCCAAAGTGCATCGCTAAATAGACTGAAGTCGGTGTCTTTCCACTTCTCGAAACACCGACCAGGATCAAATCAGCCCGAGGATAGTTCGCCACATTGACGCCATCATCACTGTCCATGGCGTAGTGCACCGCACTGATTCTTGACGCGTAACGTACTTTGTCGACGATCCCGTGAGCCTGGCCGATACGCCAGGCAGGCGGAGAACCGAGCTCGGCTTCAAGCGGCCCCACAAAGGTATCAAAAAAATCAAATACCTTGGCTTTTGCAGTCAGCAATTGCTTAAGGCACTGACGATTAACGAAGGTCGAAAACACTAGGGGACGACGCCCTTCACTGTCAGCCACCTGATCGATTTGTCTGATCGCCTTCACCACCTTATCATTGTCATCGATGAACGGCAGGGTTATCTGGTTAAACTCGACATCAGGAAACTGGCTGAGCAAACTGTGGCTTAGCAATTCGGCGGTGATTCCGGTACGATCTGACACAACAAAAACCGTTCTACTAGGCACTCCGTTGTGCTCCTGTAGTTTTCAAAATTAACGTCTTGGGCATAAACATTATTGTGCCCATTAATATTGGATTATCCGAGGAATAGTCATTCAGTGAAAGAACCCGTCATCGGACTCCACCAAGTGAGCCAACGCGACATCGCCCATGTTGGCGGCAAAAATGCATCTCTCGGGGAGATGCTAAGTCGACTCTCGAGCGCATCGATCCAAGTGCCAGGTGGCTTTGCGACTACCGCTGATGCCTATCGCGCGCACCTTACACAAGACGATCTTAAAAAGCGAATTGCAGCGCGCCTCGCCGGTATTGATGTCGACGACATCAGTCAGCTAGGCAGTGCCGGGAGCGAGATTCGGTCGTGGATCATGCAACTCGACCTCCCCCGAACGCTCGAACAGGCCGTTCGCGACGCGTACTCGGGGCTAAGCAACAGCGATTCCCTCCCCGTTGCGGTGCGTTCCTCTGCAACCGCTGAAGATCTCCCACAGGCCTCCTTTGCGGGCCAGCAGGAGACCTATCTCAATGTCCGCGGCATTGACAACGTACTCGAATCGATACGTAAGGTCTTTGCCTCTCTCTACAACGATCGCGCTATTGCGTATCGTCATCATCAGGGATTTGCGGAAGTCGATATCGCGATCTCAGCTGGTGTGCAACATATGGTTCGTAGTGATACCGGATCAAGCGGCGTGCTCTTTACTCTCGACACTGAATCTGGCTTCAATGATGTCGTCTTTATCACCGCTTCGTATGGGCTTGGGGAATGTATCGTTCAGGGCGCCGTGAACCCGGATGAATTCTATGTTTACAAGCCTTCCCTGACGACCGGGAAAGCCGCTATTTTGCGCCGCCACCTTGGCGAGAAAGCCATCAAGATGGTCTATGCCGATGCCGGCAACCTAGCGACCACTCAGATCATCGATACAACCCCAGCCGAACGAGGGTGTTTTTCGCTGGCGGATGAAGACATCAGGGCACTGTCCGAGATGGCAATCACTATAGAAAAACACTATGGGCAACCCATGGATGTGGAGTGGGCCAAAGATGGAGAAAGCGGTGAGCTGTTTATTTTGCAGGCTCGCCCTGAAACGGTGATAAGCGCCCGATCAAGTCAGGTCATTGAGCGCTATCGACTGAGAAGCAAGAACACCGTTCTCGCTACCGGCCGCAGCATCGGCAACCGCATCGGTGCCGGTGCCTGTCGTGTGATTGAGTCCGTTAAAGAATTAGGACAAGTGCAAGCTGGCGATGTGCTGGTGGCTGACATGACCGACCCGGACTGGGAACCGGTCATGAAACGCGCTGCGGCCATCGTCACCAATCGAGGTGGGCGCACCTGCCACGCTGCAATCATCGCCCGCGAACTCGGTGTCCCAGCCGTGGTGGGCTGCGGAGATGCCACTGCACAACTGACCGACGGCACCGATGTCACGGTATCGTGCGCAGAAGGTGACACGGGTTTTATCTACGAGGGCCGACAGGACTTCGATGTCGAGGTGATTAACCTCGCGGAAATGCCGACCCTGCCGTTCAAGATTAGTATGAATATTGGTAACCCTGAACGGGCATTCGCATTTCGGAATCTACCCCATGCAGGGGTGGGCCTGGCCCGCCTTGAATTTATCATCAACAACACGATCGGCGTTCATCCACGGGCAATACTCGAATACGACACCATGCCCCAAACCCTGCAAAACGAAATCAAACAGGTAACCGCTGGCTACTCGAACCCCGTTGAGTTTTTTATCCGCAAACTTGCAGAAGGGGTATCAACCATCACCGCGGCATTCGCACCGCAACCTGTGATTGTCCGCCTCTCCGATTTTAAATCCAATGAATATGCCAATATGTTGGGCGGAGAAACCTTCGAGCCTCGTGAGGAAAATCCAATGCTCGGGTTTCGCGGCGCTTCTCGCTACCTGGATTCCAAGTTTCGCGCCTGCTTTGATCTCGAGTGTCGTGCACTGAAGTTTGTGCGCGACGATATGGGCCTGACGAACTTATGGGTGATGGTGCCATTTGTCCGCACCCTGGATGAAGCAGAGCAAGCGACCGCTCTTTTAGCCGCAAACGGTCTGATACGTGGAGAAAATGCGCTCAAAGTGATTATGATGTGCGAAGTCCCCTCCAATGCGATCCTTGCGTCGCAGTTTCTTCAGTACTTCGACGGTTTTTCTATCGGTTCCAATGACCTCACCCAACTGACCTTGGGCCTCGACCGGGATTCGGCCGCGATTTCCCATCTATTTGATGAACGCGATCCCGCAGTCAAGGCCCTGCTGCTGCAGGCGATCACGGCCTGCCGGGATGCGGGAAAATATGTCGGCATCTGCGGACAGGGACCCTCGGACTATCCTGATCTGGCCCAATGGTTGATGGAACAGGGCATCGACAGCATTTCGCTCAATCCCGATACCGTCGTTGACACATGGCTCTTTCTAGCCGGCATTGAAGTCTGATCACTGCGCCCCGGCAACGTCCGAAACCACTCACCGTACGGGAATGAAATCAGGCTAAGTGGCCATGATGTTCAGTGACTGACCAGCAATGTTCGCTGGCCGTCAACAGCAGGCACGAAGCCCCTTCTTTGGTACGAATATGCCCCGCAGCACCAGGGTTGAGTACCCAGGGCTGTGATTCCATGTCGATGACCCGAACATGGGTGTGGCCATAGAGAATCGCGCGGGCACCGTGATGCCGTCGTCGAAAGAGTTCGTGATATCGCCGAGTGTCATAAACACGATGGCCGTGCTCCACCGACAACACACCCCCAGGCAAATCGACAGACAAACGTTCCGGCAACGCTGCCAGCAATGCCCGATCACCCAGCGGCCATTTTTCCGGAATATCATTGTTGCCCGTTACCGCCAGCAATTTACCGCGTTCCGGTCGCAACAGGTCAAGTACTGCGGCACAGCCTATGTCACCCGCATGCACCACCAAGTCGGCCCGTTGGGCAACATCGACTATGTTGTCGGCTACCGTACCGTGCGTGTCGGACACCAGCACCACATTCATGATGTACGAATCCTTCGCTACGGACTCTTTTCCAGTGCGCATCTAATGCGTCGCCTTAACGCCGACCCCGTCCTCCAACCCATGTTTGCAAGTACACGGGTTTAAAACAATGGCGCCACCAAGGAGCATCTCTTGGTAAAACATTCGGCTTCGCTGAATCCTGTTTAATCGACAATGTGATACACAGGCGCCGTGTCCATCGTCCACTTTCCGGATTCTCGATCATATTGGGATAACGTGAAGCAATGCCAATCCGTGTCGTCTAGTTTTGGATGATCCGCCCGATAGTAATATCCCGGCCACCGCGTTTCTTTTCGGAACATAGTGTGATGTGTCACACACTCTGAGGCCAAAACTCGGTGCTGAAGTTCCCAGGAACGCTGAAGTTGATGAAGGTCTTCGGCCCCGAGATAGGCAAGGTCTTCTTTCAGCATATCCAACAACTCAAGCCCACGGGTGAGCATCGGTTCGTTGGTCGTGTAGTGAGCACTGATCCCACCCACGTATTCATCCATAATCTTTTCAAGACGTTGGAGGCCGTGAATCGGCAAGAGATAACTTGGCGAAACGGTTCCAGCAACAATTTCGTTGCGACCAACGTCATAGGTTTCTAATGGTTGAAATACGACCTGTTTAAGATTCTCGTACTCCGACTCCCTGACTTGAGGCTGATCGTTGCCCAGATCGTTCACGTAATTGACAGCCGCCTTGGCAGCAATGCGGCCTTCCGTGAACGATCCCGACGAGAACTTGTGAGCGGTACCACCGATGGTATCACCGGCACCGAAAAGTCCCTCGACGGTCATCATTCGGTTGTATCCCCATTGGTATCCATCAGGTGCATAGTCCTCCGGACCACTTGCCCAGGCACCGGAACAAGTAGCATGAGAACCCATGACGTATGGCTCGGACGCCGTCAGCTCAGGGTTAATCTCCTTGGGATCAATGTTCTGTGATGCCCAAACGACTGCCTGTCCAATCGTCATACCCAAGAAGTTCTCCCAACCCACTTGCTCCTTATGTGGATCCTGGAAAGCTTCCTTGGTTACCATGCGGATCGGGCCGCGGCCCGCCTTGACCTCCTCGAGAAATGCGTGGTTTCGCAGGCAAGTTGGCACCGGATGCCGATCGATGTAATCCCCGACCAATTCCTTGGTGTTCTCGTACCACGTAGGCTCGTAGTCATTCCCGTAGGCGTTTTCGGTGTAAGTCTTGAGGTGCAGAAAGTATGCACCGACTGGACCATAGCCATCCTTGAATCGAGTAAGAACGATTCGGTTCTCCATCTGCGTCATCTTGGCCCCGACGAGGATGGGCAACGCGTAGGCAGAAGCGCTGCTCCACGGGGCATACCAGGTCCGTCCCATACCTTCACCAACCGCACGCGGTTTGAAGATGTGCGACGCACCACCGGCAGCCACGATGACAGCCTTCGCGCGGAATACGTAGAAATCACCGGTGCGGACATTGAACCCGACAGCCCCGGCAACTCGGTTAGCTTTGGTCTTGTCCATCAACAGATGGGTTACCATGATTCGGTTATAGATTTCAGTGGCCGCCTTGCGGGCCGCTTCGGCGACAATTGGCTTGTAACTTTCGCCGTGAATCATGATCTGCCACTTACCTTCGCGCAGATACCGCCCGGTTTCAGGGTCCTTCATGATCGGTAGGCCCCATTCCTCAAACTTGTGCACGGTGGAGTCAACATGCCGCGCAATGTCGTAGCCCAGATCTTCCCGCACTAGGCCCATTAAATCATTCCGAGCATAACGGACATGATCTTCGGGTTGGTTCTCGTCCCATTGCATGCCCATGTAGCAATTAATTGCATATAGACCTTGGGCAACTGCGCCACTGCGTTCGATATTGGCTTTCTCAACCACGACAATCTTTTTGTCGCGCCCCCAGTAACGGGACTCGTACGTGGCTCCACAGCCAGCCATACCACCGCCGATGACCAGGATATCGGCATCAACGAATACTGTTTTTCTCTTCGAGAACAAACCCATTAGACCACTCCTAGCTTAAGTCGATCTGGAACCAATGCGGGCAACTTATCGATGTTCAGTGCATTCGGCTCATGGGCCAGTTCCTGGCTTTTCATCGCCTCTTGGCTTGGCGCAGCATAGTCCTCAGCTGACTTAATCGATCCCCAGGGGGTCGTTCTGATAGGTGACTCGAAGTTTTTTTCACGACCATCCCGAAACTTGATCTTCCAGGAAATCGTTCCCTTTTCTTCTTCTCGAAGCGTTCGAACACTGTGGCCCATGGGAGCAAAGTCGGCATAGCCACGGCAGTCTATTGCGTTTTGAGGGCAAGCTTTAACACAGGAGTAGCACTCCCAGCACATATTGGGTTCGATGTTATAGGCACGGCGGTAAGTTTTATCGATGTGCATGATGTCGGACGGGCAGATATCAACGCAATGTCCGCAACCGTCGCAGCGCGTCATATAAACAAATGTCGGCATGATGTTCCGTTATCTCCTGTATCGAAGTCCCACGATGGACTGTTTAATAATGTCGAGGCAGCCGGCGGGCACTGCCGAAAACTTCGGGTTTGTCGGCGGGCGCCGGTAGGTTACTTCTTGACCCGTCTGCTTCTGCCATCCTTTTCTGTAGGGCGGCCGCAGGTTTGAAGAACATATGTGAGAATTTTGACCACGGGATAGACCCAAAGAGCACCGTCGTGGCGATCACGTATAAACCAAACCACCCGTTTGTCCACACACTGTCTTTTGCCTGCGCGTAGGCCCAGATCAGGCCCAGTGTTGCACTCGCGAGAAGGGAAAGAATAAACAGATCAGCGCGCACAACTCGAAACGGTGAGTTGCCCTCTGCCGCAACGTCAACGCGAATGAAAAACCAGAACCAGTAGCCGCCAACACAAATCAACAGGCCCCCGATCCACCATAGCAACGGCAGGATAGCGGGCCCAGGGGTCTCGGGCGTTGCATAACAAAAGACCATGACGGCGGTTGTGATCACGTAAGCCAGGAAACCATACATGGTCAAAAGATGGGCAATTCTGCGTCGTGCATTACAGAACTCACCGGACATCAACCCCTCCACAACAACGGTTCGGACCGCTAGAGATACCGCTTCCCCACCACCGACCTGCCGCGCTCCGCTATGCTTTGCTTTGCGCCAGTTGTTGAAAAAGTACTTAGCGCTCTTCTTATGCAAAATGTCGAAAAGTGTGCCACCGGCAACCAGAATAATCATGATAACGACGTACACCTGCATGACGGTGGGTGGTACAAGTGCCGAAAGCTCGGCAAAAGGATTGCTGGTTAACATTAAATTACCCCGAAATTACGCTGTACAACGACCATATGAATATGGGCCACTCGCCGTGTATCAATGAATAAATCAACTTCGTACAAGCAGCGATCTCCCAACCTACCAACCCTCATTGATCAGATTGACGCAACGCTCATCGCCCGATCGGGCGGAAAATGCTGCACCTCGAGATAGCATCTCTCGTTGCTTAATTTCGAAAAGTTCGATCTGATTCATAACCTTATTAGGCAGATTACCCCTGTGGCCGTGCACTGCTCTTTCCCAGTCTGCCTATAGATTGTCATGGTCTGACCCCGAAGTGTGGCGAGCGACGACCGTGTCACCTCGCTTTGTCCCAACGCCACTCTAAGTCGTGCTTGTTGAATAAACGACTAGAATTATATGAGGGGCAGATAAACCGTCTTTATTCGCTATTCGCTCGTACGCTGCCCGATAGGCTGGCCCTTAATTTCCAGCATGACTACCACTCGATGGTGGAATGATTCGAAAAAAGAGCCACGTGCCAATCAAGAGCATTGGCACACACAATAATTGCCCCATGGATAATCCGGTTAGAACGTAACCCAGCTGGCTATCTGGCTCTCTGACGAATTCGATCAAAAACCGGAAAAGGGCGTAACCCATCAAAAACACACCGGATGTTCGCCCCGGCGAACGCGGCTTCGCAGAGTAAATCCAAACGATGGCAAAAAGAAGTGCTCCCTCTAACGTGGCTTCGTATAACTGGGAAGGGTGGCGCGGCGCCGGGCCCGCCAACGGAAAGACCATGCCCCAGGACCCATCGGTCACTCGGCCCCACAGCTCCTGATTAATGAAATTACCGATGCGTCCAGCACCGAGCCCTAAAGCACACAAGGGTGCGAGAAAGTCTGCAACGGATAAAAAAGACCGCCGCCGGCGGGAAGCAAACCACCAGAGAGGCACAATGACGCCCAGCAATCCGCCGTGAAACGACATACCACCAGACCAAAGATAGAATAGTTCGATCGGTCGATTAACGTAAAACGCAAAGTTGTAGAAAAACACGTAACCAAGACGCCCGCCAATAACAACACCCAAAGCGACGAAAAAGAGAAGATCCCACACATCTTCTTTTTTCCAACCACTCAAGGGCTGTGAGGCACGATAAAGACCCAACCGCGCTCCGGCCATGAACCCAACCAGGTACATCAACCCATACCAATGAATGGCCACCGGACCAAGCGAAAGGGCAATTGGATCAAACTGTGGATGAATCCACACCGGGGACGGGTTCCCTGCGAAAAAAATCTGAACTAGTATAGCCTTGTCCAGCATGCGAAATTCTCGTGACACAGGTCCGCGCCCTTCCACCAGATATCAACGATGAACGCATCACTCGTCCAGCCAACCGACTCGGTAAAGCAACCAGTCCGCACCTCCGGCAACACGCCTTTGAAGCCTGGCAACGATCAATCGTAGGGGAGGTCACACGGTCATGAAAAGGACTTCAGGTTTCGCTCCAAGACGATCTGTCACCTACTGGTCACTGCTTCTGCTCGTGTGTGTAACTGGCATTACAGCGAAAGCCGCAACAGAATTGGAGTTTCAGTTGACCGATGGACACGGGCCACGATCACTTCACATCATCGTCAGTAACGGGCACCTGCGACTTCAAAGTGACGCCCAACCGGGTTTCGAGCTGTATTTCTCCGCACCGACCCAAACGGCTTACCTAATTAACCACCCGCGGCGACAGTACGCGCACCTCGACCCGCTCCAACTGGAGAAAAACGGTGTCGCCGTATCGAGCCTGGTCGGTGCACTACAGAATCAGCTGTCTGGGCTCGATGAGGGTCGCCGCAACCGCGTCAACGATTTCTTAAAAGGGCTCGGTCTTGGCAAACTGGACACTCCAACCAAGCACACCGGACCACTTCGACTGGTGATGACCACCAAACGACGACGGGTCGCAGACATCCCCTGCCATGAAGGGGATGTTCTCGCGGGTAATGAACGACAAAGCCTGCTGTGTCTGGAAGAACCGGACGCACTGGGCCTTCCCCTCCCCGACCGTCAGGCCCTCGTCGCTTTGATCCATTTCTTTATGGCGCTCGCTGAGTCA
>Ga0187827_10004524_pt1 | contig 17094 bp, 19 predicted proteins | sample ETNtaG_39_FD_167969 | JGI IMG/M metagenome (GOLD analysis project Ga0187827, IMG submission 167969) | Marine microbial and viral communities from oxygen minimum zone, Eastern Pacific Ocean - ETNP2014_SV_150_PacBio MetaG (Illumina Assembly) | ecosystem: Environmental > Aquatic > Marine > Hypoxic...
AAAAATACAAGGTCGATAACAGAGCTTGTTATGGAAACCACGCATGATACAATTATAATAGTACCTATTGACTCTAAAATCGCAGACAAAGATAGTTGAAATGCTATACTTTCATCCTCTAAAAAACTGGCTGTTGATGTTAATCATCATATCTACAAATTTAATAGATCTAAATTTTTAAAATACTACCCGACAATACCTAGAGACCATAATAAAAACTCTGCAGAATCATTATACGACAGTATTTTAAGAGCAATTCTAATTAAGAATGATAAGTTCTATAATATAAAAAGTGGGAAGATACTCAACAAAAATGATGAAGTGTTTAATTTTGCAGACCCATTTTTAAATGCACGTAAAAAGAGTCCTATGTATAAACGGCGTATCATTTATATTGATGGTGGGTTTGGAGATCATGTAGTAGCAATACCATACCTGCGCACTCAAAATAATTATACCTTATGCGCAGTGAGGCCTGAAGTATTTGTTAATCAATTGCCCTCAAATTCAGTAGAAATGCTGGCATGAGATGATGAGTTATTTGGTGCTGGATGCGGCAACAGTTATCTAGGCGCGTCCACTAACTCTTTAAAAAAGGCATGGTATCATATTAACGGAGAAAGACCTCCAAAAGATTTACCAGAATACAATTGGTTTCATATTAATAAAGAATCTACCGAGAAAATGAGCAGGGAGGTGTTAGGAAATGATTTTATTGTTATAGCCCCTTATAGCGCCGGTAAAAATAAGCAATGAGGTATCGAAAACTGAAAAAAATTATTGCATTCTCTAAGAGTTACATATCAAAAAATTGTGGTAGTCATCAGTGGAAACGAAGATTGGTCAGAGTGAGGGGAGATGGATGGTTTATATTCGGAGTTTACAGGATTATCTCCTGAGCTTCTAGGAGCCTTAATTAAACAAAGTGCACTGACTTTGTGTGTAGATAATTACATACAGCATCTTGGTGCCGCTGTCGGGGGTAGAGTTATTTGTTTAACCCCTTCTCATAATAAACATGCATACCATAAAAATAATATGTATATTTCTGGAAATGATTATACAAACCACGGAGTAAACACTTGAAGTACTGATCTGGAGCTAGCCAGCAGAGGGGAAAGTATGGAAACTCTAGAGGTTAAAGAAGTTTTCAAACAAATACAAATATTTTTTCCAAAATTTTATACGCCGTCACTTACCACAAATAAAACAGGTAAATTTTTGATTTATACTACTGCTTATAATGACCCATATTTATTAAGTCTTACGTTAACTTCCTTATACGCTGGTATTAGATATGAAAAAACATTGCCAAGCTCTTTAGAATATGAATTTATTATTTTTGACAATAGCACTACATCCTCTTATAAAGATTCTAACCGTAGAATATGCGAGTCTATCGCAGACAAAGTTAATTTAGTTTATATAGACTCAGCAAAAGTTTTACCAGACGTTTTTTATCCAGGAGGCAGACCTAACTACTTTGATAATTGAGGGCATAGGGGTAGTCTTAATTACTTGAAACTATCAGGTATATCTAATAATTATGAATACATATTATTGTATGACCAAGATCAACTATTAAATATGCCACTTAATTATTTTAAAAAAGGGCTAGATTCTAATCCTCATCTATTGACTGTGTCTGGATATCGAAAGGCAGACTTAGTAGATGAAGATATGTTTATATCAAAAAATAACAATTTAATAGTTACAAAATCTGAGCATGAGGGAGGAATATGTTTAAGGGGTAAAGACTTTAATGATATTTTTCCGATGCCAATGTTTGATTTTATACACCCTAAGTTTGCTGGAGATTGTGAATATGGAAGTAGTCCTCCCATAGGTATGGGATTTTGAGTTTACTGTTGAGGACCTCATAGGCATAAGTGGCCAAGAGAGTGCAATCTTAGAATACCTGGAGGTGTAGAACACATAGGACTAAGGAGTCAGTGAGATCCGGCAGTAACTATGGAAAGTTTTGCCATAAAAGATTTAGCAGAAAAACCTCTGTTTATAACTTTACAAGAATCTGGAATACTAAAAGAAATAGATTTTGCAGTAGAACAGGTATAAGTAATAAAAAATTCCTTAAATATTAATAATACCTTGATTTTATACCGGGTATTCAGTATATTATACTTAGATAACCAATAATAATACTATGAATGATAAAATAAAGATAAAATTAGAGGAACTTGTTACACAACATAATGAGAAAGCTTCTCAATTAGAGCAAGTTATGTCTAATATGAATGAATTAGCTGCTCAGCAACGAGCACTACAAGATGAAATACTCTTTATTAGAGGACAAGTTTCAGCTTTAAATGATCTTACTACTGAGAAAGATGCTATTAAGAATTTAGATGCTGTTGGAACTGAGAAAGAAGAAAAAGAAACTAAAGAAGTTAAAAAGTAACTTAGTAGTTGCTTTTTTCTAAAAGATTACCTATATTATGAATGTCAAGTACTTTTTTTATTTCTTTGGAGTTGTAATAGTTTTCATAGCATGGAAATTTAATAAGAAAAATATTAAAGTTGTTAAAGCCTTATTAAATATGTTTATGAAAATGGACACAGCTAGATTAGAACAAATAGACAACAAAATAAAGAAAATAAAAGAAGTTAAAGACATCTCAAAAGAAAAGTCAGATAAACTAAAGAATGATTTAAGTAATTTAAACACTAAAAAGGATGAAATTAAACAAAATATTAACGATATGTCTACCATGGATACTCTTTCTTGGGCTAATAAACGCTTCGGAAAATAAATTTAATTTAATTAATCCTGGTGATACTTTACTTGTTTCAGTACCAACTATATATGCAGATGAACAATCTTTCTCTGCATTAATAAGAGACTTAAGACTTTCAGAGGAGTTACTTCAAAATTGTAACTCCTCTCTGATTAAATATGATACTTTAATTTTAGAGTTAGACACACAAATAGTACTTCAAAAAGATGAAATTAAACTTCTTGAAGAGCGAGCTGAAATTTACAAACGGCAAACAATGATATATAAGTGAGTTGCTATTTTAGCCGGAGCTGTATTTTTATCGGACCAAATAGAGAACATAGACTTTTAAAATGAATATAACAAGTATATTTAAAATTTTAACAAAATTATTATCATCCTGGAAAAACCCTAAAGATACAAGTAATGATACAAAAGGTGGTTTCGTATCTATAGATATTCCTCAAGTTGAAGTTAATTATGATATTCAAAATATAACTTCTACTCTGGCTTGACATAAAACTAGAAAATGAGGTAAAAGGCCTTTAAGTAAAGTTAAAAAGGCAATAGTACACCAATCTCTTACCACGGGATCTTTAGAAGGAATTAATAACTATCACATAACCCCAGGCCCTCAAAATCACATAAGCCCAAAAGGCGCACCACACATATGTTACCATTATGCTATTAAACCAGATGGTAGTATATGTCAGCTAAACGCATTAAGCTCTTTAGTTTGACATACCGGCGGACAAAACACGGTAGGTATAGGTGTAGTTGTATTAGGTGATTTTAATGGACCCAGTTATGAAGGTAAGGATAAGAATCCTACAGACGCTCAAATTAAAGCAGTAGATTACCTACTTCATAAAGTAATTAGAAAACAATTTCCTAATATAGAAATAGGAGGTCACTTTATGTTTGGTAAAGAAAACTGTCCAGGATTAGCGTTACAAAAATACGTTGAGGAGACAAACAATGCGTAAAATAGCTACAATGAAGTTGGACGTATTAGATTATTTGTTGGATCATCAGGTAGATTATGTATCTGAAGTGGTGGAATCCCTAGGGGATATGGCCAAGACAGCTCAAGTAATGTCTATAGATGAACAACATGATTTACAAAACGATCATGTAGCTGCAATTCTATTTCACCCTCATATCGGACAGTTAAAAAAATATGCTTGCAATGATAAAGGTTCTACGGCTATCAATATGCATATTTTAAATAAAAATAAAAATAGTCTGCCAGATGAAATAGTTAAAGTGGCTGCAAATAACCTAACTTACGTTGCTAACAACTACGGTATTGATATTCCGGAAGGTTTAAAAAAATACCAATCAAACAAATGACAAGACAATATTGTTGACTTAAGCACTTTAAACAAAGTAGCTTATGAAACTAAGTTAACAAATTTTCGTACTATTGAGAAGTATGCTAATAAATTAACTTATGCTTTAGAAAGTTCAAAACAATTTCCCCTTACTGATAAATTAAATACTGAAGTTGCACTGGCTTATTTTGAAAAGCATGCAAATACTTTAACAGTTGAGGAAAGAGCTGAATTTGTTAGTAATGCTAGACCATTATTAGCAAAATATTCTTTAGTGTCGGGAGACTTATTTGCTAAGTATGCTAACTTAAACAGCAAAGCTTTTAATAGTGAATTAGAACCCCACTTAGATGCAAGAATTAATTTTATTCATGATGATACTTATAAAGATGTTTATGCTGAATTAAAAAAATCTTATAAAGATTTGGGAACTGAAAAAACAGCTAAGTTAATTCATGAACTAGATAAAAGATCTGGAATAGATAATTCTTATAACACTAACTTTGGATTTGAAGATGCTGTACTTACAACCTACGCCCAGACAAAGGTAGCTTCATTAGAAATAGATGGATATGATGTTACTGAAGAAGATTTAGCAGGATTGGATCATTCTCAATTAAATGATTACATGGATGATGACACTTTATCTGATTTAACTGGTGAAGAAGGTTTATATATGTTAAAATCATTACCAAAGCCGATTAGAGAGAAGACTTTGGATATGATTAGGAGTTATAAGTATCATCATGAATACTAAAATTTTCGAAAAATTTTCTTTTCTATTTGCTAACGAACCAGAAATGCAAGCAATTAAACAAGAAAAACCTTTTAAAAGTTATAAGCAAAAAATTGAAGGGTTGCCTACCTATGCACTTAGAAAACGAATAAGTAAGTTTAAAGAGCAGGTGGCGTTATTAGATGATTCTACAATAGATGAAGTAACTAGAAAAGAAATTGATGACGTTATGAGACCTATTTATGATGAATTAGAACGCAGGGGCGAAACATCAGATTAATAATATTAACTTTACTAACACTTCTGGTAGGTCAAAACCAACTGGAAGTAGATGCCGCTATGCATAATGTGCAGGAGGGAGAGAGTTTGAGCTCTATAGCAGAAGATTATAATGTTAATTGAAGTAGTATTTATGACTTTAATCAAAAAGGCATAGGCATAAATCCTGATGTAATCTATCCTGACACTACTATATTAATACCCCTTAATACACAAATTACAGAACCTAAGCACCCCACTTATAAACTAGAGTTATGAATATTCTTAGTATTATTAGGTTGGATAGCTTATATTTTTAAAACAAAAACTTTTAATGTAGGGTCTGGAAGTGTTAATGTAATAAGAGAAACTATTTCAAACGATCAACTTAAAAGAAAGTCTTCTATCGATTATTCAGATATAGATGAAGGGATTTCAGAAGTTGGCATGGAAATAAAACACAATTACATTGTTCCAGATGCTGATAAAATTGAATTACAACCCGAAGAAAAGAAGGGTAAAGTTGAAACGCAAGTTGAGAAACTTAAAAAAATCAGAGGAAAGTAATGGCAGTAGGATTGGATTGTGGGACTGCTTTTTATATAGCAGCCAGAGAAGACGTAATTAGAACAGAACGTAATGCATTTCTAACTATAGATGGAGATGCTTCGTCAGTTAAACGTATGTTACTTAGAAAAAAAATTCCTTTCGTTGAAAGAAATAAGAGAGTACATATAGTAGGAAAACATGCATTTGAATATGCACAAATTTTTGGAAATTCAGAATTAAAAAGACCTATGAAAAGTGGGTTACTTAACCCAACAGAAAGAGATGCATTACCTGTATTGAAAGGTATAATAGGTAGCTTACTTGGTGATCCCAAAAAAGAAGGGGAATTATGTGTATACTGTGTACCTAGTAAACCCATTGATGCAGAATCTTTAGTTGATTACCATGAGGATGTACTGGCTAACATAATATCTAGCTTGGGATACACCCCTAGAAGTTTACCAGAAGCAAATGCATTAGCTTATGAAGGTCTAGTAGATGATGACTTAACAGGTATATCTATTTCGATGGGAGCTGGTATGTGCAATTTATCTATAATGTATCAAGGTATTGCAGCTTCTAATTTCTCCGTATCAAAAGGTGGAGACTTTATTGACGAACACGTATCTATGGATACTGGAGTTCCTACAGCTAAGTGTCAGTATATAAAAGAAGATCCCTCTACTAATTTAGGAAATGCTAAAGTTAAATTTGACACAGATGGACCTAGAGTGGTAGATGAAACTGACCAAAATAATGTGCAAACAGCTATTAAAACATATTATGGAGTTCTTATTAATTACTTATTAGCGAATCTAAGTAAAAGATTTGAGGCTGATAACAATATTCCCAATTTTCCAGAGCCTGTACCTATTATTATTGGTGGTGGTACTTCAATGGTTCCGGGATTTATAGAATATTTCACCAAAAAATATAATGATAGTAACCTCCCTATAGACTTAAAAGGTATAAGTCAAGTTCCTGATCCACATAACGCAGTAGCTAAGGGATGTTTATCTGAAGCATTATTGGGGTAATATTATGGCACAAAAACGAGTTACAACTAGAGATGTATTAGAAGCTATAACTAATTTAATTAATACTGTAGAAACTAATGCTCCTAATGGAACATTAGATAGATTGTCGGATAAGATAGATGCACTGTCTACTAGACAGGATACTCATAGAGCAGAGATGAATGAAGTTATTGGTAATGTACATGAGTGTGTTAGAAAATTAGAAAAGAGGTTATATAACCCAGATAACGGAGTAGTAGTACAAGTTAGAGATAACACTAAGTTATGTAATGAAGTAAATAAAAATAATGAAGAGTATTTAGAAAAATTTCATTGTATACAAAGATCAGTGTCTATAATAACTGATTGAAAAAAGAGTTTAACTAGAGGTTTTTGGGTGTTGTTACCTATACTTTTATCTGGAGCAGTAGCTATGATATGGCTATTTGCGAGCGGTAAGTAATGAAATACTTTGCTAAAATAGCAGGTAGAAAACGTAAAGGATCCTCTTTAAGACAAGAAACTGGAAAAGGTTTTGCATTTGGAGCTATGTCTGGATTAGTACATGCTGGAGTAACCCATCCTATTGAACATAAGTTATACGGTAAAAGTACTGGTATGGGATACTGAAAGCACTTAGGGTTTAGAGGAGCTAAGGCTGCTTTAGCTACTAGTGCAACATTAGGAACTTTTCACTTTCTTAATACTTTAAGTAAAAGGCGTAAAGCTAGAAGTACTAAAGTAAACAATCAAATTAAAAAGTATAAAAGGAAATATACATAATGAAAACTATTAACGAATATATTAGTTTTATTGAAATGTTTGAGGATTATGTAGAGCCTGAAACTATACGTGACTTATTTCCTCAACTATCAGAACGAGAATATAATAAACTAATGGCATTACTATCTATTAAGTTATCTAAAGCTCCATTTGAAAATTTTTATGTATTTGAAAATGTTGTAAGGGCAGTTAATGACGTAGTGCCTGACCCTTCTATGGTAGAGGGTGCATTACCTAAATGAATATGGTATGCTATTAAAGTAATGCGTAAATTAAGACCAGAGCAAGAATTTTCACATGAAATAACACAATATATAAGACGAATTTTTGCAGATTATGGGATATATTTTTACAATCCAGAATTAAATATTAATAATCCATTATTTAAGACAATAAAGGATATAGCAGATGATGATGACCTATTACCATTAAAAGATGAATCTTTTAAACATAGACAGGCAATACATTATCTTACTTTAGAACTTTATAACAATATTAATCAGGTAAATAACTAATGTCAGACTATACAAGCTTTGAAAGAGGAAACCCAGAGTATACTACAGGTAGAAAGAAGTATCCAAATCCATTTTTTGATTTAGCTTCTTGGAACTTACCTAAAAATATAAAAACTCTATTTAAGTATTGTAGGGGGTTCTTTTATACTAATGGATTTATAAGAAACATTATATCTAAATTAACAGAGTATCCAATAACTGACTTAATATATGAAGGAGACTATTCACCTGATGTATTAAGTTCATATAAAGAAATTTTAAATAATAACGTAAAAATTAAAGAATTATTAATGTCTGTAGGTTTAGATTATTATACATACGGAAATTGTTTTGTATCAACAAATTTAAGTTTTAAACGGTTTTTAAACTGTGAGCATTGTAAGGTAAGTACTCCTATTGAGAAGGTTACATATAGATGAAAAAGTTTACATTTTGAAGGAGAATGTCCTAAATGCAGTACCACAAATGCTCCCTTTAGAGTTGAAGATGTAGAACTAACTCATGCTGGAGCTTTAAATTTTGTAAGGTGGGCTCCAGAAAATATTGATATAGAGTTTGATGAAATTTCAGGGCAAACTACTTATTATTATAATATATCTGCTAAAAAGAAAAAACAAATACTGGGAGGAGTTAAGCACGTTATAGAAAAAACTCCTGAACTGTTTTTACAGGCTATAAGAGACAAGAAACTTATTACTTTAGATAAAAATAATTTATATCATTTTAAAAGACCTACTCTCGCTGAGGAAGATAGGGGCTGGGGTAAACCTATTATACTACCTGCAATAAAGGATGTTTATTATATGCAAACATTAAAAAGAGGTAACGAGGCTATATCGTTAGAACACATTGTACCTAAGAAAGCTATATTTCCACAAGCAGGTGGAGCTGTAGATCCTTATACTCAAATGAATCTAGGTAAATGGCAAAGTAAAATAGAAGAGACTATAAAAAAATGGAAAGCAGATCCAAACCATATAGGTGTATTTCCTATACCTATAGGTTATCAAGAGCTTGGTGGAGATGCTAAAAACTTATTGATTAGTAATGAGTTAAAATTTATTGAAGAAAATATAATTAACTCTGTAGGATTGCCATTAGAATTTATTAAAGGCGGAACTTCTTGGACAGGGTCATCTATTTCGTTACGTATGGTTGAGAATCATTTTTTACCTTACAGAGAAATGCTAACTGAATTTGTTAATTATTTTGTGTTAGCTAAAATTTCTCAATTTTTAGATTACCCAGAAATGAAAGTAAGATTTAAAAAGTTAAGAATGACAGACGATAGTGAGTCTAAACAAATTTTATTTAATTTAAATACTAATAAAAAAGTTAGTGATGAGACTATGTTATCTGAAATGGGATTCGATTATGGTGAAGAAAAAGCTAGATTAGAAGAAGATCAGTCTTATGCCTTAGAGTTTAATACTAAAAATATGATAATACAATCTGAAGCTCAGGGTCAAGGACAAGTTATTTTAGCTAAGTACCAAGCCTTATCCAATACGGCCATGCAAAATGAAATGCATAAAACACGAGAAGTATTATTTGCTGAAGAAATAGCTAATGAAAATAAAACTACTCATATTGATAGTTCTGAAATCATCGATAAGTTAGCCATACAACTTAGTTTAATGCCAGAGGAACAAAGACAGGTCTCTTTAAATGAGTTAGCTCAGAGGGCTCCAGTAACTGCAGGTTTTGTTTTAGAACGATTTATGGCTAAACAACCTGAAGATGTACCAGAACCACCTCCTGAAGAAGGTGGGGGATCAGGGGATAACGTTAAAGAAAAGCAAAAAGTTAAACCAGGACCAGATAAAAAGAAAGGTCCAACAAAAGGACAAGCTAAATAATGAAGGATCCTGATGATGGTAAAGGAATTATTTTTAAAAAGACTCGAAGGCAGGGGAGTAAACTCCCTACTTTTGAGGGAAAAATTACTGTAGATGGTAAAGTTAGAAAAGTTGTTGGGTGAGATAGCACAACTAGAAATGACGGGACTATGTATATTAATTTAAAATTATCGGAGGAAGAATAGAATGGAAAAATATGGAACATATAAAGTATTTGAACATAAAAAAACAGGTGAAGTTAAAAGAATACCTTTAGCAGACTATAATGATAATTTAGGTAAGAAACTTAAAAAATTAGGTATGCTTATTAATGACTGAAAAGAATTAAAAGAGGATCCGGAACTTGCAAAAAACGATTAAAAGAGTAGATTGCTTTAATCTTAAAGATCGTGAAGAGAAAGCTGCTTACGAAGAGCTTATCAATGATCATAAACTAGTTTATGTAATTAAGGAGGAGTTTACTTATACTAAAACTGGTGCCTGCCCTATAGTCACTATTTGATATGAGTATCTAGCTTATTAATGAAATACTTTACTAAAAAAGCAGTAGCTATAGATACTTCAAATCATTTTTTAGAAAGGATGTTTGGAAGACCTAAGGTTAAAAAAAGTTATAATAGGTTTGAAGGAACTTTTAGTGCAGCTGGGGGACAGGATAAATTTATAGAAGATATACCGGAATTAAAGCAATTATTGTTTTATAAGGATAAACAACGCCTGCTCTATGTTGATAAAGAGACAGGCGCTAAATATGTTTTAGATTTTATGCAAGATAAACGAACAGGAAAGCACAAATTAGTTGTAGTTACAGGCATGGAAGACTATATGAATACTTCAAATACATTAGACATAACGGATAAAATTAATTTACTAAGTAGCAGAGCTAAATAGTATACTCTTTTAATATACCCTCAAACTTACTTCTTACGTCATCCCAATTAAATTCTTTTTTCAAAGTAAATTAGGTATTTGTTCAATCAGAGGCATATAATTGTTCTTCTTTTTTAAAGAAGTTATATTTGTAGGGTTCTATACCAATTCCACCACTAAATTTAGATATTTTATCATCATGTTCGTAAGTTTTCATTAACTCATATCACAGGTAGGAACCCGCAGAAAATTTAATATGGGGGTTTCTAGATATAACTCAAAATAAGCATACTCCATTATGTATAAGATGTAAATTTATTGCAGCAGGTTCATCTTCTATATACAGTACTCCAGCATTTAGAGCTTTATTATCTTTTACGAATGCATGAAAAGATTCTGAATCTTTGCTTCCTCAGCTTTCAGATCATTTTTCATTTCAAAAATTATAAAAATGTTTTTCTCATAAGTTTAATTTATTTCCTTTATCAATAAATATACTGTAATTAGGTACTTTCTTTTTTTGTCTACGTAAATCTTTTATAAATTTAGATTTCATATCGGAAGAGTCATAGCTATATAAACACACATTAGAAAATTCATCACTTACTCTATGTCCTTTTGGAAATCTTATATTTGGCATTTGTTTTAATGGCCCCTTACCTACTATAACAGAATTATTCATAAATTCTCAATAATCATCATATGTACAAAAAGGGTCAGTATAATCACTATATAACATACCTAAATAAGCTACTTTATTAGACCCTGTTCATGGAGAATGGGATTTAGAACATGGGTCACCATCATAGCACTCATAAGTTGGCATCATAAAATTAATTTTATTATTTTCATCAAAACTAATATAAATTGCCCAAGGCCCACATCCATAGTATCTATGTAACCCATTTTCTATACAATTCATAACCCACTCCCATGTATGAAAAATAGTTGAATTTGGGTGATTATCTATATCTTGTATTCATGTATGTTTTAATTTTTGCATGTCTTCTATCTTATCAACTATCCTCATTATATTTGGTTTATAATAGCTGTGTCAGCCTAAACCTCCGCTCACACGCGAGGAAAAAACGTTGTCCATTGTATATTTATATTTGGTTCTAGTATTAGTTAAATTATTTTCCATTATATATACGTATCCTCCCTAGACATACTATCAACTACTCTATCCATAATAAGAACAGGTACTTGACTCTTAAAATATTTATATAACATATTTAATTTTCAATTTATATCATCATTATATAAAGTACCTTCCTCTTGTCTGGAACGTATATAAAAGTTATCCTTATTATTGTCATTAATAACTTTTGAAATAATAGCATGATCTTGATGTGAATCATTTAGTGGGTGTGTTAATACAATATCAGGTTTTAATTCATCTAATAATTCCTTAACCTTTATAACTAAAGAGTCTTTATCAATATTACCATCTTCTAGATCTAAAAATCTAATATCTTCTATATCTAAAGAGGTGCAAAAAGATAATGTTTCTAATTTTCTAACTTTTTCTAATTGATCCATAGATAGTTCTTTAGGGTTAGGAGTTATGCTACCAGGTTTAGTTACTACTACAACAGTTATATCAGTATCTTTAGATTTTTTTAAAAATATACCATGATCTATTAGTTCATCATCCTGGTGTGCTACAATTACTAATGCTTTATCTCTTTTAAGTTTAACTACCTTAGTAACAGCTCCTAAGTTTCAACCTGAAGAACTGTACCAGCCATTACCTAAATGCACATCATGTATTCTTCTCAAAACTTCTTCATATCTATATTTATTAGTTTCATTTGAAAAGTTCATTCTTGCATAATCTGCAATAAAATTTCTATCTAATTTGTCAATATTTTTAATAGCATCAGAATAATCACTTAATATTTTACAAATGTATCCAGTTTTATTATGGATAATATTCTCTGCTAATCCTCCAGCTTCTGAACAAATAACTGGAGTTCCACATAACATACCTTCTACTGCTGCCATATTAAAAATTTCATATACTTTACTAGGCGCTAAAAGTGCCTTGGCATTAGATAATAATTCTATTTTTTTCTCCATACCAACAATTCCTTCATATATATACTTACCCTCTAATACACCTTTAGATAATTCTTTTGATATGTGACCCCGAGCTACAGGACCAGCAATCCTAATTGGAATATCTACTTTGTTATGTTTTGTTAACTCTTCTAAAATGTCTCATCCCTTACTATGTTGTACTCGTCCTAAGTATAATAAATAATCCCTTGAAGGTTTTTCAAGAATTTCATATTTTTTATGGTCAAAAGTGTGCGGTATAACAAAATCATAATCACGCGTTGGACAGTAACCTTCCTCACCAGTGTCTTTGTAAGCTTTCATAGTTCTTACAGCAGCTTGTTGATAGTGGCTTGGAAATATACTATATTCAGTTCATTTACCATGATACCCTACAGCATACTCTACAAATGCAACGCTTGGGTTTAAATTCTGTCTAAACTCTTCAAGATAATGTCCATAAAGAGCATGTGGAACTAAAACTATATCTTGATTACTCTTATTAAAATTATCAAGTAATTTTGGTTTTAGTCGGTCAAAAAAAGTAGATCATAATTCTTTATTCTCCGTATGGAAAAAAGATTGTATAGATAAAAGTAAAGGCTCCTTATCCCTAGCATACTCATTAAATTCGTCTTCCGATATAATTGATTCAAATTGAGAGCATTTAATTTCAGAACCTTCAGTGCCATAAAAAATAGTTTTTAAATTTAATTCACTAAGTATTTCTGCCATGCTTTCAGCTATACCAACATAAGGAGAAAACCTTAATTCGTCTTTAACGGGTAGTGATGGTATACCTAAAAAATGGATTGTACTACCTTCAAGTAAGGTAGTTTTATATAAATTATTATCATTATTATCATTATCATTATTATTCTCAACGATATCTTCACTTAAATTTATGACGACATCTGCATTAGTATATTTAGACATATTTTGTATATTTGGTTTGGTTGTATAAAAATTTTTATATGTAATTAGGGGGGAGAGTTTTCTACAATACTCTTCATTGGCTTTCGATAGGGGAATAGATAAAAGAACCTCTAAGTTCTCTTTTCCATTATTAGATATGTACGCTTCTAGTAAATTTTTTCAATTATCTCCTCCTATTAAAATCGCTTTTTGTTTCATAATTAATCATGTTGGTTATGTAAATAACGGATAAAATTAATTTACTAAGTAGCAGAGCTAAATAGTATACTCTTTTAATATACCCTCAAACTTACTTCTTACGTCATCCCAATTAAATTCTTTTTTAACATAACTAATACCTTTTGTGTTAACTACCTTACGTTTACCATTCTTAATCCACTTATCATATTCTATATGTAGTGCTTGAATCATATCTGGCACGTGTATTAAAGGTCTTAAATGCGCATTATCTAAATGCATATTCATAAACCCAGAATTTTTTATTAAGTGGTGACCACTATCTGTACCTAGTACCTCAGGTATTGCACTATTAATAGGTGCTATGTTTGTGGTTCCAGCAGATGAAGATTCTCCTAATGATAATCCAAAGCCTTCACCTATAGCAGAAGATATATGAATACAAGCAGCATTGTAAAAGTTATTTAGTTCTTCCTCAGTGCACGGATCCATATAAAGGTTTCTTCCATTAATCATTAAAGACTTACCTATATCAGTATCTTCGAATCCAGCATTTAAGCAATGTGCTTGTAAAAAGTTAGCCGGGCCTGGTCCCATTATACGTTCTACATTATTCATATGTAAATATAATAATGATTCGTCATTACCTGCTACTTCTTCAACTACCTTAGAGCTATCACATTGATTTAAATCACACCTATCATAAGAAGCTAAGTACCAATTTCCGCACTCACATTTTTTATATCCTTTTATAAATAGTGCAAAAGCTCTTAATGTTAGTGGTATCATTTTTCTAGGTTGAAATCTGTTTACTACTACAGCTGAAAATTTATCTTGCCATCCAAATTCTTTTTGTAAGGCACTTATTTCTTCATCAGTTTTTTCAAAGAAAGTATCTCTTTCTATACCATGAGGTAATATATCTATACTTAAGTGATCTTCTAACTCAGGAAATGTTCTAAATATTGCATTTTTAGCAAAGTTAGTATAAGTAATTAAATGATCTATATTCATTAAGGCGGGTTTCCATGCTCGAGAATATGGCTCACCATCTACAGGAAAGTATCCTACTATAGGTACAGTAGGGTTGTATTCCTTTACATGTTTTATAGCGTCTTGTAGGTGAAAAATATCTTGAAATAGAAATACTAAATCAGGCTCTATATCTTTAATTACTGTAGAAAACCTTTTAAATCCGAACGGATCATCGTTTGTTGTAGAGTATACAAATGCTTTTGAAGTGTCATACTGCGTTATACCATGATAGTTTACACCTAATATGTAAACATCATATGTTTTATGTAAGTTACTAAATAAGTTTTTAGATACATTTCCAAACCCTGTAGGTATATTATAATCACACCAACAGAATAATTTAGGTTTATTTTTATTTGACATATTAAGTTCCTGGTTATACTTATAATATACGAAATATTAGTGTTATAATCAAATATTTTAATATAAAAAAAATCCCCCGCTCTTTATCGAAAAAGTAGCGTCTGATAACATCATATAGAGATCATATCTCTCGTTGATAAAGTTAACAGCGGGGGAGAAAGTCATACTCAAACGAGGTCTAGCCTCGTCTATACTGTCCGGGCAAGGGGCGCTTGCACCGGGTAACCAGTCTTCCTGGTTTCTGCTAGTTTATTAAGCGCTAGGATACTTAAGCAGCATTCGAAGTGAAACCGGTCTCTTCTCTACTTCAGAAGAGCCGAGGTCTATCGCGTGGATCCGGGCTCAGGTGCTACGGCGTCTGTAGATCCTGGAACCTTAGGGCTCGAGGCGGACACTGCAGTACTGTTGAACGTTGGGAGCCTTCACCTGGGACTCAACATGTCGACGAGGCTTCTCTGGGATGGCAGCTGTTTGAAGCTTAGCTACCGTCGCCATGGCCCGCCGCTCATGATAGGAGGGGCTGGAGGAATTCAGGATGCATGCACCACGTGCATGGACCGTGCTCCGCGCAGCACCTGCTAGCTACAGGGTGTGCGTCTTCGAATTATTCTTCCAACGTTTTTCCGGAAGAATAAAGTTTAAATACCACTCAGCGATTCGCTGAGACTAAATTGGGGGCCACGTTTGCGCATGACCCCCGTTTTAAAGCCTATGACTATTTTTTTTATTCGTTAGCTTCCTGAAGTACCAACAGCATCACGTAAGGAATATAATCCTAGAGCCATTAGCATTTCCAAAGCATAGGAAGGAACTGCGTATCCAAGAGCTTGCGCTCCACCGATACCAAAGGTAACGACAGACACCCAAAAGGTCTTAGATGAAAACCACGATTTGTCTTTAAAGTTCATTGTTCTATTTTTGGTTATAATGTGTTCCACTGCTTGCCTTTAGTCTCAGAAGATCTCCAACACTTGGAACAGAAGGTACAGCTTTTAGCCAATTTTAACATCCCTGAATCGCAGGGACATTGTTCTTTATATAACTTAGATTTTTCACACTCTACTTTTTTCTTAGATATATTAAAGAATATGTCAAAAAGCAGGCCACTATCTTTCCATTGTTTGAAAGAATCAGCCATACCGGTGTATGCAAATGATATTCTATTAGAACCATAGTATTGTTTAATTCTCTGGTATCCTCCTAGAACATTTTGATCATCTAAACTTAACACAAGATTAGTGAGATTTTTCAGGTTAAGTAACTTAGGTATTTCATCTACCAAGTTTTTTCTAATAACATTTTTTGATATTATAAAGAACTTAAATTCTAACTGTTTTAGTACTTTTAAATGTATAGGTAAATAGTCACCGGAGCCGTAAATTCTTACTGGTAACTTATCTAACCTATTATATTTCTTACTCTTACTAGAACGATATTTTTTATATTCCAAATTAAGAGAATCGGTAATTTTTTGTGGGTTAGTTTTTGCTATCACACTATTTTTAGTAATCTTATTTAAGTATGTAGGATAAATTCTTTCCATGTTACTTACGTAACAATAATCACAAAATTGTAGGCAGGTGCTTTGCCTATCAAAATCTACCGATAATATAGTTTTAGTATTCTCAGTAAACGCCCCCATGCGTTAAACTCCTAAAACTGTCTTTATGCTGCATGTATTTTTCTCCGCCAAGAGTGGTATTATGTATATAATATACGAAAGGATAAGTGTCACTAAGCCTTAGACTTCACCCCCTTCATATATTCTTCATAAGTAATGGTTTTTAATAAATTCAGAGAAGATCCTCTAACTTTTTTTGTTACGACCATTGCACCAATGATATCCTCTGACCTTAAAAAACATTAT
>Ga0187827_10004526_pt1 | contig 17090 bp, 18 predicted proteins | sample ETNtaG_39_FD_167969 | JGI IMG/M metagenome (GOLD analysis project Ga0187827, IMG submission 167969) | Marine microbial and viral communities from oxygen minimum zone, Eastern Pacific Ocean - ETNP2014_SV_150_PacBio MetaG (Illumina Assembly) | ecosystem: Environmental > Aquatic > Marine > Hypoxic...
CTCAGATGTCGTCTCCTGCCGGCTCTCTTCACTCAAAATTAACCTCCCTCTCCGCCATACTATCTCCCTAACCCCTCCCTCTCTTCCCTCCCTGATAATACCAAAGCCCCTCTTTTACTGTCAAACAACCGAGCAAGACGAGCCCGGTTGTTCAGGGCTGAAAGAGTAGCTGCACTTCAAGCCGTTTTCGAAGCTGCCGGAACTATCAGGGCGGGACAGCACGACCGGTCAGTTTCTTGAAACAAAAAGAGGGGCACTGCTCTCACAGCGCCCCTCGAAGGTTTAGATCACAAAACTGTCGTTATGGCAGCGGGCCGTAGTCATCAACATATTTCTTGATCTTGGTGTAGGCATCACCGGAAACCCAGCCTTTCCAGCGGCTGTCGTATTCTCTAAGGTACCAGACAGCTGCTTTCTCCCAATCCTGAACTTCGTTTGTCTTGACCCAGGCGGCCGCCTTGTTGACTTGCTCCAGGCCTATGTTCATCTTATCGATTACAGGAACAACCTCAGGGGCTTTGTCACGAAGGCCTCCCCAGATACTATTTAGCGGGGATACGGCTTCGTAAGCCACGGCCTCATCAAGCGGCCTCAAGCTTTCGTCTTCAATGGCAGCCAGGATGTTTTCAAATTTGTCCTTATCGAATGCAGGTTCTTCCAGGATATACCAGTCATACATCCCCATCAGGGCGGTGGGTGCCCAGTAGTAACCGAAGACAGGGTTGTGTTTAATCTGAGCCCCGGCCAGGCTTGCCTCCAGAGCTCCGGCGGTGGGTTCTATGATGTTATAGAACTCCGTCAGCCCATAGGCCTCCATCTTTACCGTGTTGACCATCTGGCATTGCCAGCCGATAGGACAGTTGACGAACAACCCCTTGCTGGTGTCCTCCGGGTCTTTGAAAAGCTCCCAGTTGTCCTTCATGTCTTGAACGGTATTGATATTGTGCTCATCATGGACCCACTGTGGTATGACCCAGAACGAGGGGGCAGGTTCCATACTTATCCCAAGGGTCTCAATTTCCCCGCTGGCTGTTGCTGGCTCATACCAGGGAGTGTAATACCAATACCAGAGGTCTAACCAGACATCAATATCGCCCTTGGCCAGAGAGACCTGGGAAACGGGTACCGACAACGAAACAGACTCTACCGGGTAGCCATAGCCTTCCTCAAGGACAATGCCGGCGACGGCGTTCATGAGCCAGGCTGTCTCATACTCGGTATTAGAGAATTTTAGAGTGGGCTTCTGTTCCATCTCCTCTTCATCCGCCCCGGCGGCACAGCCCCCAACCAGGGATGCCATCATCACCAGTGCAGAGAAGAGCAAAACCAAACCTTTCCATCGGAATTTGAATTTATCCAAGATTAAGTTACCTCCTATAGTCTCAGACTTGTATTATCTTCTCGGTCGGCAGTTTTACCGCCGGCAAATATTGTTCAGGGTTATTTAGTTATAGCTTTCCTTCGTACCTCCTTTTATCTCGTTCTGTTATGCAGCCAACTGGGTCTCCGGTCTCTTGGCCAGCCTCTGGCTGATACGGTCAAGGATGATAGCCGTAAAAACGATGCTGATGCCGGCTATGAACCCTCTGCCCGGTTCCAGCCGAGCGATACCGGTAAGGACTTCTGCTCCCAATCCCTTGGCCCCGATCATGGAGGCTATGATCACCATGGCCAGAGCCATCATCACCGTCTGGTTCAGCCCGGCCATGATGGTCGGTAAAGCCAGAGGCACCTGGACCTTGCGCAGTAATTGCCAAGGCGTTGCTCCAAAGGCGCGACCGGCCTCCACTACCGAAGAATCCACTTGCCGTATCCCAAGATTAGTGAGTCGGATGATAGGCGAAATGGCATAAATAGAGGTAGCCATTACCGCCGGAGTCATTCCTAGCCCGAAGAGCATCAGGGCCGGAATGAGATAGACGAAACTGGGCATGGTCTGCATGCCATCCAGAATCGGCCGCAGCATGGCGTCAAACCGGTTGCTCCGGGCAGCAACGGTCCCCAAGGGTATTCCCACAACCACGCAGAGCAGGGTGGCCGTGAGGGTGATAGCCAGAGTCAACATGAGCAGGTCAATCAGTCCCATAAAGCTCATGAAGACGAGGAACCCCACGGCAGTTATGCCAAACTTGGTACTAACCATTCGCCAGGAAATGAGCCCGGTACCGGCAATGACCAGCCACCAGGGAAGCCATTGCAGGAAATCTCTGAAGGGTATCAAGATACCCAGTACTACCGTCCTGATAACGATGAAGAAGGGTTCCCAGTTAACCACCACCCAGTCCACCAGGCTGTCTATCCACTTGATTGCCTCCCAACCAAAAACCCATTCCTCGGGGAAGTTAATGGCTATCCCCGGATCTCCCTCGGCCGGAACACTATTGTAAAGGGCGGTAACAATACCGATCAGGATAGCCAGTCCCACAATGCCAACGGCGCTCTTCGCTATCGGCGATAACTCGGCAAAAACCCCGCTGCCTAACGCCCGCCAAATTGTTCGGCGTCTAGCAGAGGCGGCCCCGAAACCCTCTTTGGTGTCATCTTTTTGCGCCGTTGCACTCATGTTTCGCGATACACTCGTATAATAACTTCTCCCTCCGGCATTCCGGACGTAGCCTCGCTCTTCAGGCTACTTTTGGTTACCATTGCCATTACCGTCACCCAATTGTAGCGCCTCGATTAGTGCCGGCCGGCTGACTACCCCCAACAAGACCTGCTGTCCGTCCACTACAGCCACCGGCACATTCCCCTCGGCAACCAGGGGCAAAACCTGGTCCAACGGAGTATCCGGGGAAGTAGAGGGGAATTCATGGTGCACTACATCTTCGGCTTGGGTCACTCCTTCTCGTACCGCGGCTATGGCTTTCTCCATAGTCGTAATCCCCTTCAGTCCACCGCCATTATCAATAACGAAGGCTACCGTAACCCGTTTTGCTTTCATTTCTTCAATGGCGTCCTCAAGGCTTTGCTCACAGCGAACCATCACCGGGGCCGGCTCCATTACGCTCTTGACCGGGATGACCTGCCCGCGAGGTACATCCTTAATGAATTCGCTCACATATTCATCCTCGGGGTTGGTTAGTATCTCCTGTGGTGTGCCGACCTGAATGATCTCCCCGTCTTTCATAATAGCAACGCGGTCACCCAGCCTCAGCGCTTCCAGAAGGTCATGGGTAATAAAGATTACCGTCTGCTTGACGGTATCCCGCAGTTTGATAAACTCGTCCTGCATCTGGCGGCGAATAAGGGGGTCCAGGGCGCTGAACGGCTCATCCATAAGGAGAGTCTCAGCGCCTCCGGCCAGGGCCCGGGCCAGCCCGACCCGCTGCTGCATGCCTCCACTGAGTTCGTGAATGCGATTCTTTTCCCAACCTTTCAGTCCTACCTGCTCCAGGGCCCGAGCAACCTTCTCTTCCTTTTCGGTGCCTTTTTCCCCCCGAACCTCCAGGCCGAAGGCAACATTGTCCATCACCGAACGGTGAGGAAGCAATCCAAAGTGTTGAAAAACCATGCTCAGTTTGTGGCGGCGAAGCTCTCTGAGTTCCTCCTGGTCCATTTGGGCCAGGTTCGTGCCCTCAATCTGCATGGTCCCTTTGGTGGGTTCGACGAGCCGGTTAATGCAGCGAATGAGTGTCGACTTGCCACTTCCAGACAGCCCCATGACAACGAACATCTCGTTTTCCCGCACTTCAAATGAGACGTCCTTTACGGCTACGACGTGCCCGGTCTGCTCCAGAACTTCTTGTTTAGACGCTCCACTGTCCACCAGATCAAACACACTTGCAGGGTCAGGCCCAAAGACCTTCCACAGATTTTGACAACAGATCTTCTCGGCGACTTCGGACATAATAATCTCCCTCAAACTTATCGTTGGAAACAAACCCACGAATGGAAAAAGCGGAGAATTGATGGTGACTCTTGAACGCGATCAGGGGTAAAAGCAGAAATGTGCTAAGCAGCGGCGGATAGCAGAATATTTGGTTCGGTCTCTCCTATCGAGTAAAATCTTGTATACTTTATCAAGACTAAAATGGTATGTCAAGCCGCCAAAGGCCGAATTTTCATAGATAGGGAAGCCACTTAGAGCCGTTTTCACGGACTTATGATGGCAATCCTTAGATATGGTCTATCATTCATTTCCGAGGGGTCTCGATAACTCGATATATCTATGTTTTTAGCTTCGAAGTTGCAAATTTTAAAAAATTGGGGTACAATATTCTCGGGTTTAGGATAGGTTGTCAAATACTCAGTTCATTTCTCTAGCTTTGCTCAGGTATTGGATGGCCCGGACTCTACCAAATATGAAAGAGAGGAGGTCATCCAATGAGTTTTGAGGACAAAGCTCTCCAATGTGCTGACTGTGGACAGGAGTTCACGTTTACGGCTGGAGAGCAAGAATTCTACGCATCCCGCGGTTTCCAGAACGAGCCAAGGCGCTGTCCCGATTGTCGCCGGTCAAGGAAAAACCAGCGTTATGGTGATGGTGGTGGCGGTGGATACGGCTCCAGAGCACCACGCCAGATGTTTTCCGTAGTATGCGCTCAGTGCGGCACCGACACGGAAGTGCCGTTCGAACCTCGTGAAGACAGGCCGGTTTATTGTAGCGATTGCTATAACAAGATCAAACTTAACAGATAGCTTTACTTTACGATTAGTTATAAGGTAGGCCGGGTTCACCGGCCTACCTTTGTTTTCCAGAGTGAATTCCGGCTTCGCTGAAGGTCACCCACCTTGCCGGAGACTTCTGAATACCATGACACCCCATCCCCAACGAGCGGTCAATCTTCCACCAGTTTTTGCCCGGCCAGGAAAGCTTGTTCCAGGGCTTCCGGATGTTTGGTGATAGCCCCTTTTTCATCAACGCCGGAAAACAGTAGGTCACCAGCGTAGCTGATATCCAGAATTTTGAAGAAAGTTTTTATCATTATCAGGGCCGGCTCAAACAGGTTTTTTACTCTTCTGCCGGCGGCGGAGATAAATAGTCCCTTCCTTTCCCGGTTGTCGCCTAAAGGCGGCATCTTAAGAACGTATTTCCTTACCCACCGTGACTGAAAACGGTCGATCATCGCTTTCATCTCTGCGGTTACTCCGGTAAACTGGATGGGAGAAGCCAACACTATCACGTCTGCCTGATCGAACTCCAGGTAGATATCCTGGAAATCATCTTTTACGGCGCACTCGCCCTTCTTCAGACAGGCATCGCAGTGGGTACATGAAGAATAGGTAAGGCTTTTGAGGACAATAGTCTTAACCTCGGCACCCTTGCTGGCAGCGCCTTTCATTAGTTCAGCCAGCAGGATATCGGTATTACCTCCCCGCCGGGGACTGCCTGCAATACCAAGAACCTTCACTTTAAGTTCCTTTCAGGACGAGCCGCGCTTCTCCGTCCAAGTGTGCCCAGCAACCAGACTGTATAACTCATCATAGCATGGCCTGAGAAAAGCTCTCAAACGGAATTATGGATTTGTTCACCTACCTCGTCGCTATTAAGATAAACCCGATCCCATACCCCCTGACAAAGGGAAATGTTTTCCAAGAGGGGGCGGCCCCCTCCAGCCTGGTGGCAAACCTTTCCGGGCCGGGAGGGGCGGTAGAAGGGAAAGGAGTCCTCAAACAACTGTGAGATATATTGGACATAAATTTTACACTGTTTAGTCTCTTGCGCTATACTGTATCTATGTTTGGACGAAGGCAAAGTAATGACTGATTTCAGTCAACTGGCAGGGAAGACTGAGAAGTACCTCTCAAGCGAGAAGGTGGCCGTAGTTAAAGCCGCCTTTGAATACGCCATGAAGGCACATGAGGGTCAGTTGCGCCGGTCAGGTGGGCCCTATCTGGAACACCCCTTGCAGGTGGCTTTGACCATGGCCGACCTTCAACTCGATACCAGTACTCTGGCTGCTGCTTTACTGCATGACGTCGTCGAGAATTGCGACATTCCTATCTCCGGGATTGAGGCCAATTTTGGCCTGGAGATAGCCAAGCTAGTAGATGGCGTCACCAAGCTGGGCAAGCTCTCTTTGCAGACGCCGAAAGAGGTAGCCAATCGTGCAGGCAGTACCGACAGAGAGCAACAGGCGGAGAACCTCAGAAAAATGCTGGTTTCAATGGCTGAAGACCTTCGGGTAGTGTTCATCAAGCTGGCCGACAGATTGCACAACATGCAGACTCTGGATGCCCTTGCCCCGGACAAGCAGCTCAGTATAGCCCAGGAAACAGCCGAGGTGTACGCGCCCTTGGCTCATCGCCTGGGAATATGGGAGCTTAAATGGCAACTGGAGGACCTTTCTTACCGCTATCTGGATCCGAAGGAGTATCAAGAGATAGCTAAATTGGTAGCCGCCAAACGAACTCAACGGGAAAACTCGATCGACGAGATGATTCAGATAGTAAGCCGGGAATTTAAGGGAGCGGGCCTGAGCGCCGAGATCTCGGGCAGGCCCAAACATATCTTCAGCATACACCAGAAGATGGAGAGATATGCGGCCATCGGTAAAGACTTCGACGACATATTTGACCTTCTGGCACTTCGGGTGATGGTCGGCAATATCCCTGATTGTTACGCCGCTTTAGGCATCATCCATAATCTGTGGCGTCCTTTTCCAGACCAGTTTGACGACTTCATTGCCAATCCCAAGCCAAACGGATATCAGTCCCTGCACACGGCGGTAATGTATCAGAGCACAATCCCCCTGGAGATACAGATTCGAACCCATGAAATGCACCGGATAGCCGAATACGGGCTAGCCTCTCACTGGCGTTACAAAGAAGGTGAAAACAAGGATATGCGCTTTGAGGAAGGGGTGGGCTGGTTACGCCAACTGGTGGATCGGCACCGTGAACTGAGCGGGGCCGAAGAGTTCCTGGAATCAGTGAAGACAGATATTTTTAAGGACCAGGTCTTTGTCTATACACCCAAGGGGGAAATAAAAGATCTACCCAGCGGTTCTACCCCTCTTGATTTTGCCTACCGCGTTCATACTGACCTGGGGCATCGCTGTACAGGTGGGAAAGTGAATGGCAGACTGGTGCCGCTTAATTACCAGCTTCAGAACGGCGATGTTGTCGAGATTATGTCTACCAAAGGGGAGAGAGGGCCGAGCCGCGACTGGCTGAACCCCGTCCTGGGCTATATAAAAACATCTCACGCCAGAGAGAAGATCCGGCAATGGTTCAAGAAACAGGAACGGGCAGAAAACATTGATCGTGGGCGAGAGCTCCTAGAGAAGATGATGAGGCAGTTGAACATTAAGTTCATGGAGAGGGAAAGGCTGTCCAAGCTGTTCAAGAATGAAAATCTGGATGACTTCTATGTGGCGATTGGCTCCGGTGATATTACTATCCACCAGATTGCCGTGAAACTGGCTGCCCAGCAGCAACAGCCCAAAGTAGCTGAATTTACCGCCCCTAAACAACCGGCGTCCGAGGTCAAGGTGCGGGGGGTGGACAATTTACTCACCCAGCCAGCCAGATGTTGTCATCCGGTGCCCGGAGACAAAATTATCGGCTATGTTACCCGCAGTCGAGGGATAAGCGTTCACCGTCAGGACTGCCACAACGTGGTGAATGAGGACGAGAGGGACAGGCTGGTCCCGGTGGAATGGGGAGAAACGGATTCACAATATCCGGTCCAAATTCACGTCCAGGCCGAGGATAGAGTGGGACTGATGCGTGATATTACCACTTTGGTAGCCGAGGAAAAAATCAATATCGTTGGCGTCAACCTGACCAACAATGATGACGGGAGTATCTCCGTATTCATTTCTCTGGAGGCATCGAACCTGGCCCAGCTAAACCGGGTCCTGGTGAAAATCGAGGGCATAAGAGGGGTGGCCAGTGCAACTCGGATCGGAGGGGGAGCGCCCCTGAAACCTGCCTCCCAACCCAATGCAGCCAAAACCCATTAGATGTCTCCAGGCCATCAGCCAATGAATAGATGGCGAATCACCACATAGAAAACGAAGGAGGTAAATATTGCCAGTTACCAAATCAGCCAAGAAACAGGTGCGCTCAACTGAAAAGAGACGGCTAATCAACAAGAGTTATCGCAGTCGGTGCAAGACCACCATAACCAAGGCGGAAAAGCTTATCTTTTCAGGTGAACTTGAGGATGCCAACAAAGCGGTAGTGGCCGCCATCAGCGCTCTGGATACGGCCTCTGAAAAGGGGATTATCCACGCTAATAACGCCGCTCGACGCAAGTCCCGCTTGATGAAAAAGCTGAACGCAGCTCAACCCTCTCCTTCCGCTTAAGATTAGACTCCGGCCAAGCCGGGACGTCTGATCCGACAATGTCGTCGGCGAGATGTCAGGTTAACCTAGCCATCATCTTCAGCATCAGGCGCAAGCTGACCTATGCCATCCTGCTCTGCTCCGGCTTTTTACTTACCCGGCACCGAATTATCTAAATGTGCCAGTTAATGGAGGCATCCCTGGCGAGTTGAACGAAGGCGGCCAGGCCCATTACCTCATCTACCTCGTCCACCAATTCCTGGCGGGCGATGCCCATGTTGCCCATAGCGTTGGCGCAGGCGTACAATCGCAGTCCCAACTGTCGGGCATCAGCCAGGGTTGCCCCGATCGGACGGATTCCTCCTGAGGCTATGCCTCGCTGGAACATGTCCCGGAACTCATAATCAGTCGCCCCCATGTCTTCCAGGTGACCTTTGACGAACCTCTTTAGTCCCCCATAGGTAAGCAAAATGTGAGCCCCCATCCCCATCGCCAGACAGATGTTGGCGAGGGACAGGGCGTAACTCACTCTATCGTAAGAACCACTCTGGAGGATTATAGTGATCTGTTCTTCATCCGGTTCGCTGCTGCCAGCGCTCACTAGGCTACTTTACGCGCCCGAACGCTTTCGGCCCAGTTCAACAAGGCAACATTCTGGTCACGGGCTTTCTGGAAGTCGTCAGCCAGCCCGTCCAGCTTCTCCTGAGAGAACTTTTCTGCCAGGATGTTGAGGCCGTCGCAGTTACTGACGTGAATCAGCAGAGCTCTGGCCGCCCCCGCTGCCATCTTGCCTTCCTCCGGAGTGACGGAAGACTGGGACAGAATCTTGGCGGCTACCCGGGCCGTCTTTATGGCACCGTCATGCTCTTCGATAAGGCTGTCCACGTACTCACCAAGGAACTCTTTCATCGAAGGGTAGAGAGATTCCTCTTCGTAGCGGAAATGAGGGCCTGCCAGGGCATCTATCGCCCCCAGAGCGGTCCGGGCCGCTTCCAGATCGCCACCCTCAGCGGCGCCAGCCAGTTCCATCAGGTGGTCTCGTACCTTCCGATGGTCCTCTCTGAACTCAACAATTGGGTCTAACCTAGCCATTTCTTACCTCCTTTAGTTTCAACCGGTAATATTAGTAGCTGTTATTGTAATCCCGCTTTCCCCGGCTGTCAAATTTGTCAGATGTCTTTCATGGGGCCGCCAAATTACCGGCTTGGCCCGGACCGGAGTGGTTTACTGCTTGATAGGGATTCCGGCCAGCCCAAACTCTTTGTTTGAGTGAAAAGCATCATCGCCGTTCTGGCCTGGCTTGGGGCGTGATAGATTCGATAAATCAAATAGACAGAGAAGTGAAACAAGAAAAAGGTTCTTGTCAGGTACAAAGTGAAATCCGGTCGAGCCGAGGAGAATGAAGGTTACATCCGCAAGGTTTTTGAAGAGTTGCGCCAGACTTCTCCCGAAGGGATCAGGTACGCCTTATTCAAGTTGGATGACGGACTGAGTTTTGTCCATATCGCGTCTATTGAAACGAGTGACGGGGCCAATCCGCTGGGCCAGTCAGAAGCATTTAAGAAGTTCCAGGAAGGTATCCAGGAGTGTTGTTAGGAGCCGCCTGTGGCCGTCGACCTGAACGACATCGGTAATTATAGGTTATTCGGGGATTAGGGCAGAGAGTCGCGGCTCAGGTGATCCACCGGGGGACTAGCAAAGTGGTAGCTGGTGCGTATTTGCCACTTTCAGAAGCATCTTTCTGGCCGACTTTTCGAAGTAGAGGTCAACGCCCGCGATCTTGCCGTTGTGGCCGTCATAATATGGCACCGAGTATATGCAGGATTTTAGCCGTTTGAGTTGACGCTCAACTTCGGTGATATCGGTGTGAAACGCCAGTTTTTCATCCATATCCCGGAACTCAGCAATCACCGGCCGCTCCTCTCAGATGAGCCTATCGGACTGTCTGAAACAGGTCACCAATAGTTTACTGTTTCAGGGTATTTTATCATATTACGGATGGTTCGGGTAGTTCAAACTTAATGCCAGTTGTCCTTCGACGAGTCCCGTTGCCAATTGGCGAGCTTGCTGTCTTTGGCCATGGCTTACCTCGCAACGAAGGGAAGATGAAAATCTTCGTGGGACATACGCCGGGGCAGTCTCTTGTAGCCAAAGATGACGAGCAAATCGTGGGTGGTATGAAAATGATGGGCTCATAATCATAGACAAATAAGAGAACCTCTCATCGTCTGGAATAGAATGAACGGTTCTCCGTTTGCTCGGCGACAGTGTCGGGTACGCTGATTCGGATTTGCCTCGACAGCTTACCCAATGAAGCGTTTCTTAGCTTTAGGAAGGGATAGCGCCAATCTGCTGCATCAGGGCCATCATGTCAACGACAGTCTCCGCATCCACAATCTTACCCCCGGCGATGCGATGCATATTCATGCCACGGACCTCCACTTTCTTGCCGCTGGGAGGGATGCCCATTAACTCCCCGTTGTGAGTGCCGGCGAACGTAAGCGAGGTAGCTACCACGTCTCCCTCTGCCACCACCAAATCAATGGTATGGCACATGTCAGGGAAGGCACCCCCGAATCCCTGAATGAGCCCCTCCAGACCTTTTTTATCGAGTTCCCCCATCCCGGTGAAACGCCAGGCAATGGTATCCGAGAAGAGCCCCATCATGCCTCCCATATCTCCCTTATCCAGCAACTCGTAATACTTCCTGACGACAGCCTTGTTTTCTTCTGACATCGTTTCCTCCATTCCTATTTTACATTGAACGATACTGAATTCCAGGGCTTTGTCAATACCCAAAGCGGGTCTGTACGGCCGATGAGAAGCCATCGCCTCTATCACATCGGCGACGGCGATGATCCTGGCCGATAACAGGATGTCCTTGCCGGCCAATCCTCGGGGATATCCGGAACCGTCCAGTCTCTCATGATGTTGAAGTATAATGTCGGCAATCGGCCAGGGAAGCTCTACGTTTTGAAATATGTCGTGCCCTGCCTGCGAGTGCATTTTGATCATACTGAATTCTACAATCATTTTTCGATCTTATCTTCCTTTCTTGTTGCCAACTGCTGTACCTGCTGCTTGATTAGATAGTATAGGTTCCAGCCACCGGGATGAAAGTACCAAACTACTAAGTATTACGATCAAAAGGGCTCATGTGTTACAGACACTCTCTCCGAGGCAAGAACCGGATTGACATAGCAGGAAGCAAACGACCTACAAAGCCGCTTTGACTCTTGACAAATTGCCGAATTAGTAATATAGTTCTATAGAACAGATGTTCGGTACAAATATGAGTACTTTACGAGGACAAAGGTGAAAACGCTCTCATCCAGGCAGCGGCATATTATTGATTTTGTCAACCGGTTCTGGCTGGACAGGAGCTACCCCCCCACCGTCAGGGACATAGTAAGCGGTTGCGGGATTAGCTCGACTTCGGTGGTTGACTATAACCTGGCCATACTTGAACGGGAGGGCTATATTCGCCGTCATCCGGGGATTTCCCGCGGTATCGAGTTGGTCGATCAATTTCCTGCCAGAGGACGCACCGTGAAGGTGTCCGTTATTGGTCAGATAGCTGCCGGTGAACCCATACCGGTGCCTACTCCCGACACCTGGGACGTAACTGATTCCTCAGAGATACTGGAGGTAACCGAAGAACTGACCCGGGGCAGGGAAGGGGTTTTCGCCCTCAGAGTGAAGGGTCTGTCAATGGTAGATTCCTTGATTAATGATGGTGATATCGTCCTGATGCAGTCTGTGAACGTGGTTGAGAATGGGGAGATGGCGGCCGTATGGCTCAAAGCCGAAAAAGAGGTCACCTTGAAAAAGGTCTATCGTGAACCAAAGCGCATCCGGCTTCAGCCGTCCAATAGCCAGATGGAACCGATATTTGTTGAGCCGGACAATGTCGAGATCCAGGGCAAGGTCATCGGTGTCATCAGGCGGGTAGCCTAGCTAACCCGTCTGTCTATTTCTTGACTTTGTCCCGGTGCAAGAGTTCGGTCAAGAGGTTATTTCTACTTCCGGCCGCAGCCAGGGCGGCTCTGGCAGTGGGTAGGAAGTTAAACACCAGTATTAGTCCCAGGATAACGAAGAAGACACCGAAAAGCCACGATTCTTCCAGAAATCAGGCCGTTACCGCCACTGAATTTCAGGTAGAGATACCAGATATGCCCGGTCACGGCTGCCAACACAAAGAGTTGGGGGACACCTATCGCGTGCATCGGAGGAAAGTCAAACAGCCAGCTAGTTATGAAAACAGCGGCGGCCCCTTTACCGATATCAACAACAGCAGTAAGAATAGCCGCCTCGGAACCGACCTCCCGAAAGACATTGAAGGTGCCTACATTACCCCCACCCAACTGACGGATGTCTTTGCCCGTTCTTAGCCGAGTAATGATGTATGCAGCGGGAATGGAGCCAAGCAGGTAAGCGACAATTACGGCGATAAGTCCGTTCACAACCCCCGTCACCAACGCTTTCGCTAACGGCCTTTTCGTTTAGCTGGCGTGCACCAGTTCAGATACTTCGGGTTGTTGCCCCGAATTACGTCGGAATAAATGTTCTGCAGTTTCTCGGTTATCTGGCCGATTTCACCGTCACCTATCCTGCGATTGTCAATCTCGGATACCGGGGTTATGTTGGCCGCAGTTCCGGTGAGGAAGCACTCGCTAACGTTATAAAGCTCGACGCGGTCAACATGCCTCTCCACGGTCTTAATACCCAGTTCGGCTTCGGCCAATTCCATCACCTTATTACGGGTAATTCCCATCAAGATCCCGTCATAGCTGGCCGGAGTTACCAGTTCACCATTAATCACCAGAAAGATATTTTCTCCGCTGCCTTCGGCGACATAGCCGTCCGAAGTAAGCATAATCGCTTCATCGAAGCCGGTCTCGATTGCGTCCGTCTTGGCCAGGGCGTTGGTGACGTAGAGCCCGGTGAGCTTGGCCCGGGGTATTCCATTCGGGAAGCGCCAGGATGAAACACAGCACCTTACTTTATCCGGCAGGTAGGGTCCCCAGGGAAAGGCAAAGACCGTGAAATCACACTCCAGGTCATGGAGCCGGACACCCAGGGCCTCGGCACTTTTGTAAGCCAGGGGGCGGATATAGACATTTTCCTCAAAGCCGCACTTTTCAACCAGTTCGACGGTTATGCGGCACATTTCGTCGACACTGTAAGGAAGCTCCATCTTGAGTACCTGGCATCCCTGATGCAACCGCTCATAGTGTTCTTTTAGACAGAACAGGTAGCTCCTCTTGTTTTCGGCATTCCAATTACCCCTGATGCCCTCAAATACGCCTGTACCGTAGTGAATGAAATTAGTCATCACCGACATGTTGGCTTCAGACAAGGGAACAAACTCGTTTTTGTAAAAGGCAAACGATGGCATCTTTTGCTGTCTCCTCTCTCGGTTAGTGCTCATTATACATAATTATCCGGGCAGAAAACAAATGGTTTAAGGCAGGAAGTTTGACAAAACTAGTCAGACTGCTTAGATTATTGATTATTAAACCGAGTGCTGCCGGGCTATTGATTACGGGGGTAGATAATAATGCGGCCAGAATTCGTTACCGGTTCTCTTTTGCTTGAGGTGGCCTGGGCGGCCGGAATACTGGTAAGTTCGGTCCTGGTTGCATGGCTTGTCCTGCTTGTGTCACGGCTGGTCCGGCGGAAGGTAGCGGGGAATAAGAGAACGGCTTTGCTACCCCAGTTGCTGCAGAGTTTGTCCAGACCCCTTTTCCTTCTGGTGGTATTCGAGGGGCTTCTGCTGGCCCTGAGCTCTCTTTCCTACCTGGAACTCTGGATGGGAGTTCTGGGGAAGGCGGCCATTGCCGGAATAATTGCCCTGGTCACATACGCTATCGCTCGCATCGGACAGGTGCTACTGTCCTGGTACCTGCAGCGGGTAAGGGTTCGCCGGAGCCTTAACCGTCTTGCCCAAAGATTTGTTGTAATTCTGGCCTACATTGTCGGCCTGCTGGTGCTGCTGGACTACCTGGGAATATCTGTCAGCCCTCTGATAGCTGGCCTGGGAATTGGCGGTCTGGCGATCGCCCTGGCCCTGCAACCGACTTTGAGCAACTTTTTTGCCGGTACCCAAATTGTGGTCGACCACGTGGTGAGGGAGGGGGATTACATCGAACTGGACGATGGCGCCGTGAGAGGCTATGTCACCAACATAGGCTGGCGCAGCACCCGGATTCGTACCTCTTTCAACAATATGGTTATCGTGCCTAACTCCCGCCTGGCTGACAGTGTCATTACCAACTACTATGGTCCGTCAATGGATATGGGAGTAATTGTCAGCGGTGGCGTCAGCTACAGCAGCGACTTGGCCCAGGTCGAGAGAATAGCCATAGAAGTGGCTCAAGAGGTGATTGACGATCTTGACGAAGCAATAAAGACTTTCGAGCCCTGGTTTGGTTTTGACGAATTCGCCGATTCCAACATTAACTTCTGGGTCTGGCTGCAGGCGAAGGACAGAATCGCTTCTTTCCGGGTGAAGAGTGAGCTGATCAAGCGTCTCAAAGCCCGCTTCGACCAGGAGGGGATAACCATAAACTACCCCGTGCGGCACCTCACTTTTGACCGCCCCGATGACGCACCTCCCCCCTTTCTTTCCGATAGACCAGATTCTGAAGGAAAGCGGTAAGTTCCTACCTCGACAGACTGGGCGTGTGGAGATTATAGTCCTTGTTCTTTTCGGAATATAGGTCCTTGAGAAGTAGGGTCTGGCCGGTCTGGATGGAGGTGAAGCCGTATTTCTGGCGGATGCGATCAATGGTCTTATTTAGTTGTACCTGTCTCTGGGCCGATGAGTCCAGCATGGCCAGTTGCCCCCCTGCCTCGACCAGATTTGATACCCCGATACCGATGAGGCGTACCGGCTGCTTTTCCGCAGCCAGCGCTTTGTCCAGTAATTTTAGTCCGGTCTGGAAAATCATCAGGTCGCCGTCGGTGGCCTGGGGCGGGGTATGGCTGCGAGTGAGGGTGGTAAAATCGGCATATCTCAGCTTCAGGTTGATGCTCCTTGCCTGCTTGCCCTGGCGGCGGAGGTCAGCCCCCACCCTCTCACCAAGATAACGCAGCGTTGCCTTCAAGTAAACGCGGTTTCTGGTGTCTTTGCCAAAAGTAGTTTCCCGGCTGATGGACTTGGCAGCACCGGACGTCTCCACTTTTCTATCATCAATGCCATTGGCCGAGCGATGCAGACCCTCACCAGAGACACCCAGATGCCTTTTAAGGACGGCAACCGGAGTGACAGAGAGTTTGCCTATTGTATCTATGCCCAACAGTTCCAGTGTCCGTTCAGCCTTTTTGCCGACCCCGGGAAGTTTGCCCACCCCGAGCGGGGCCAGAAATGCCTGCTCCTCTCCTCTGGCTACTTCGATCAAGCCGTCCGGCTTGGAGAGCTCAGAAGCAACTTTAGCTATTATTTTACCGCTGGCAATACCCACAGAGGCGCAAAGGCCCAATTCGTCCTGTATCCGTTGCCTGATACTTACCGCCATCCGGTGAATAGAATCGTGGAGAGACTCAAAACCGGTTACATCCAGATAAGCTTCATCAAGACCGCCCGGCTCAAGAAAGGGGGTAAAATCAGCCAGGATAGCCATAAACTTTTTTGAGGCCTCACGGTATCGGGGAAAGCTGCCCTCGATGAAGATAGCATGGGGACAGAGACGGCTGGCTGTTTTCAGGGGCATGGCCGAATGGAGACCAAATGCCCTGGCCTCATAGGAAGCGGCGGCAACTACTCCCCGCCCCCCCGGCTTACCGCCGACTACCACCGGCTTACCTTTGAGTTCGGGGTTGAACACCTGCTCCACCGAGACGAAGAAAGCGTCAAGGTCGATATGTATTATGCTTGTATCTGCCATACTCTTACCCTGAGCCTGCCTAGGGTACCACTATTCCGGGAATTGATAATCTCATGCGGTAGATGCCGGTGCGGGCGGTAAAATAGAGCGTTTGACGGTCCGGATCACCCCAGGCGAGATTGGCCGGAAGCTCCTGCATCATTACCCGGCCCAGGCTTTTACCATCCGGCTGGGTAATCCAGAATCCGCCGGGGCCAGTGCAGTAGACGTTGCCTTCCACGTCAACTTTCATGCCGTCCGGCCTGCCCCCTTCTGTCCCTTTCAACTCAACGAGCACCCGACCGTTGCTGATACTGCCGTCCTCGCTAACATCAAAGGCACGGATGTGGCCCTTGGCGGTATCATTGATATAGAGCACGGTCTCGTCCGGAGAGAAAGCCAGCCCGTTAGGCAGGTCAAAATCGTCCACCAGCAGCACCAACTCGCCATCAGGAGCGACACGAAACACGCCGTTGAAGGGCAGTTCTTTCCATTTTGGGGGAGTCCCTAGTCCAAAAGACGGGTCGGTGAAGTAGACGCTGCCGTCAGACCTGACCACTACATCATTGGGGCTGTTGAGCCGGTGTCCCTGATATCGTTCGGCCAAGGCCGCGACAGAGCCATCCACCTCGGTGCGAGTTACCCGCCGCGTGCCGTGCTCGCAAGCGATTAGGCGTCCGCTCATGTCCAGTGTCAGACCGTTTGAGTTCCCGCTGGGGCTGCGAAAGGTGGTGACCTCCGGTCCCTCACCGAGCGTACGCAGATTAACGATACGGCTGCGGGGTATATCACTGAAAAGGAGATGACCTCCGCGCCAGAGAGGACCTTCGGTAAAGCCGAAACCAGCGCCAATCTGCTCCAGCGTTGCTTTCTCAGGCACAATCTGCCTTATTGCGCTGTCAAACTCTTCAACCTGCACGTCCAAGACGGATACCTCCCTTTTGCCCTGTTATTTTCCTCATTTTAACATATTGCTATGTCTCATCTCAT
>Ga0187827_10004529_pt1 | contig 17078 bp, 15 predicted proteins | sample ETNtaG_39_FD_167969 | JGI IMG/M metagenome (GOLD analysis project Ga0187827, IMG submission 167969) | Marine microbial and viral communities from oxygen minimum zone, Eastern Pacific Ocean - ETNP2014_SV_150_PacBio MetaG (Illumina Assembly) | ecosystem: Environmental > Aquatic > Marine > Hypoxic...
TGGAGTGAATGAGGTAGATGACCAAAAGAGCCAAGGCCAGAGAATACCAAGTAATAGCATATTCCAGGTGGTCGTTGGGGAGATCTACCTTAGGCTGGCCGCCAACTGGAAAGCCGCCTGGATTAGGAGAATCACCCGCTTCAACATACCAAGTAGCGAGTGATGCCAGCCCAGCGTAAGAAGCCATGGCGGGAAGGTCTACGTAGAACCAAAAATTATTTTTTGGAACGTTATCTGGCGTGAAGCGGCCCTTACGGCCACCAGTGCGGAGCGCCCCCTCCAGCAAAACTGTGCCTCCACTTTGGGCTGCCGAGCGCAGTGTGGGGTCTTTGTAGTCCAATGGAATCCAGCCGCGGTCTACAAGAATCAGACTTCCATCGGCACGCCTTAAAGGGGTGATCACGTGATAACCCACATGGCCCATGAGCGAGCGAGCACCAAGAAACATTTCGCGGTCATGGAGGAAGACACCCTCGATCCGCACGCGGCGAAACTCAAATTCTTCTATGATGGTTGGGTCCGCCGTGGCCGTGGGCGGAGCCACTATGGGCGCGGTAAAGCGCGACTGGCGGGTGGAAATCAAATTCTCCTTCCAGAATAGGCGCTGCACTTGCCAGCTCCCCAGACACAACATGAAGACCACACCCAACACCGTGAACAGGGTAGGACCCAGCGCTGGGCGGAACACACAACCGCGGAAGTGAAAGCCGCCGTCACTATTAGTCATCTTCGCTCTTTCCGTTGTTTTCCTTATAGTCTTCCGATCTGCGGCAGAACTGCAGCGCTACCAGTGTCGCCTTGAACCAACGTGTGGCGAGAAGAGACCCACCGAGAATGAGCGGTAACAACACCACCCAATGCACCCAGAGCGGAGGCGCAAAAGCCCCCTCCATCCATAAAGCCACGCCAACGGCGATGCCCCCTATGATCAAGGTGACGAAGGCCACTGCGCCGTCGCCGCTGTCCTCGGCGCTTAAATCGAGATCACAGACCGTGCACCGGTCTGTGATCTTTAACAGACCATCATAGAGTTTGCCCTTCCCACAACGGGGGCAGCGCATGGCTACCCCCGCGGAAAAAGGTGATACCGGCTTGAGCATCCGCTCATTTTACGCCCTCGTTGAGGCGTGGTTCAACAGACTCAGGCCGGGCTCGCCCACCAGTAAACGCAAGTGAACAGGAATAGCCACACCACATCCACGAAATGCCAGTACCAAGCAGCGGCTTCGAAGCCAAAGTGATGGTCTGGTTTAAAATGCCCGGCTAGCCCCCTCAGAAAACAGACAATGAGGAAGATAGTGCCGATGATTACATGGGCACCGTGAAAACCGGTGGCCATGAAGAAGGTGGAGGGATAGATACCCTCGGTAAAGGAGAAAGTGGCCTCACCATATTCATGAGCCTGAAGGCTAGTAAAGGTGATACCTAAGATGATTGTGAGTGCCAAGCCAAGCAGGAAGCGCTGGCGGTTGTCCTCGCGCAGGGCGTGGTGAGCCCAGGTCACGGTAACGCCGGAACTGAGCAGGATGATAGTGTTGAGGAATGGCACACCCCAAGGATCAAAGAGCTTCCCTTCCATGGCCACAGGCGGCCACACCCCGCCCAGGACCTCTTGCCGGGCCACCAGCTCGGGGCTGGCAGCACCCGGAAAGAGAGCAGCGTCGAAGAAGGCCCAGAACCAGGCGACGAAGAACATCACTTCCGAGGCAATAAACAGGGCCATGCCGTAACGTAGGCCTATCTGGACAACGGGGGTGTGATGGCCTTCCACCTCCCCTTCACGGATGACGTCGCGCCACCAAGCGGCCGCCGTCAGCATCAGCATGGCGGCACCAAGATAGAAAAGGGAATTGCCCTCGTCATGCATAAAACTGATGAAGCCAAATGCTGCAACAAGCGACGAAACACCGGCAGCAAAAGGCCACGGGCTGGGATCGACCAGGTGATATGAATGTTTTGCAGAGCTCATTCTTCTTACTCTCTGTTGCTTCTAATAATAAAAAAATAACGTCTCTTACCCCACACAGGCATCAGCTCTCCGGGGCAAACTTGTCGGGGGCTGGAAGCCCACCGGACAACGCCGCCATCCATCCTACAGGGTCTTCGTATGAATTCTTCCACAGGGCGGCGTTTTTCTCTTCCTCACTCTCTGCGCGGAGGAAGGTGTAGGAAAGGGTGATGGTTTTGATCTCACCCATGTTGATATCGTTCATAATCGTCGGATCTACAAAAAAACTCACCGGCATGTCCATCTCCTGGCCCGGGGCCAGGATCTGTTCAGTAAAACAGAAACAGTCGATCTTGTTAAAATACTTGCCCACCTTAAGCGGCGTCACGTTGAATACCGCAGTACCGGTGATAGACGTGTCAGAAAGATTACGCGCAGTAAAGAAAGCCAATCCCGATTCCCCCACCTTAACCTCCACCAGGGGCTGCGCTGGGGCAAAATGCCATGGTAGGGTTGGAGAAACGTTGGAATCAAAACGTACCGTTATTATCCGTTCCACCTCCACGCCCGGCACGGAGGCAGCCTGTTGTGTGGTGCCGCCATAACCAGTGACCTGGCAGAAAATGCGATAGAGGGGTACCGAAGCGTAAGCAAGCCCCGCCATGCCGAAGACAACTGCCGTAAGGACCCCTAAACATTTGTGGTTGCGGCGACGCAATTCCCACCTGTGCGCGGACGTGGTCATGGCCTATTACCCCCCCATACGCACTATAGTGATGAGATAAAACAACACTACAAGGGAGAGAAGCACCCCACCCAGGGTCAGGTTGCGGTTACGCTGGTGCTTTTGCGAGACGTCCATGACAGTCTACACTTTAGGGATTTCTTCATAAGTATGGAAAGGCGGTGGCGAGCTGAGCTTCCATTCCAGGGTGTTTGCCCCCTCTCCCCATGGATTCTCCGCCACTTTCTCACCCGAGGTAAACGTCTTCCAGATGATGTAGAGGAAGAGAAGCGCGCCCGCGGCCGAGATATAACCTCCGTAACTGGCAATCAGATTCCAGCCAGCGAAGGCGTCCGGATAGTCGGGAATACGCCGAGGCATCCCGGCAAGGCCCAAGAAATGCATGGGGAAGAAAGTCAACAGTACGCCAACGAACATAATCCAAAACTGGAGCTTGCCCAAGTTCTCCGGATACTGGTGTCCGGACATCTTGCCTATCCAGTAGTAAAAGCCCGCAAACATTGCGAACAAGGCGCCCATAGACATAGTGAAGTGGAAGTGTCCTACTACGTAGTAGGTGTCATGCAGCGCAATGTCCACACCCGCATTGGACAGAACCACACCGGTGACACCACCAAGCGTAAATAGGAAAATCATACCCAGGGAGAACAACATGGGTGTGGGGAAAGTCAGCGAGCCACCCCACATGGTAGCTATCCAACTGAAGATCTTGATACCCGTGGGAACCGCGATCACCATGGTGGCGGCAACAAAATAGGCCCGCGTATCCACGTCCAAACCTACAGTATACATGTGGTGAGCCCAGACGATGAAACCGACGAAGCCAATGGCCACCATGGCGTAAACCATACCGAGGTAGCCAAAGATGGGTTTCTTAGAGAAGGTGGGGATCACCTGGCTGATAATGCCAAAACCCGGGATGATCAGGATGTAGACCTCGGGATGGCCGAAGAACCAAAACAGGTGCTGCCATAGGATGGGATCGCCACCGCCTTCGGGTGCGTAAAAAGTAGTGCCGAAGTTGCGGTCAGTAAGCAGCATGGTAATGCCACCCGCCAGAACCGGCAATGAGAGCAGCAGCAGGAAAGCTGTCACCAAAACCGCCCAGACAAAGAGTGGCATCTTGTGCAGAGTCATACCCGGCGCACGCATGTTGAAAATGGTGGCGATGAAGTTGATGGCGCCCAGAATAGACGAGGCGCCCGCAAGATGCAGAGATAGGATTGCTAGGTCGACCGCTTTGCCAGGGTGGGCGGAGGTGCTAAGGGGTGCATAAACAGTCCACCCCGTCCCAGCACCGCCATCGGTAAATGCTGATGCTACCAGTAATATGAGTGACGGCGGTAGCAGCCAGAAGCTGACATTGTTCATGCGCGGGAAAGCCATATCCGGCGCCCCAATCATCAGCGGCACCATCCAGTTACCAAAACCGCCCATCATGGCCGGCATTACCATGAAGAACACCATAATGAGACCGTGGGCCGTCATCACAACATTGTAGAATTGGTAGTTTTCGCCGAAGAACTGCATGCCGGGCTCGGCCAGCTCCATGCGCAACAGCAGGGAGAAGACCGCGCCTACAATGCCGCCGATCACGGCGAGAACAAGGTACATCGTGCCGATGTCCTTGTGGTTGGTGGAATACAGCCAGCGTTTGATGCCAGTGGGGGTATCGTGATTACTCATGATTTACAACTCTCGCTTTGGCTTATTGCCGAACTTGGTTCTGCGCAATGTTCTGGGTAACACGGACGAGTTTATCGCCTTGGTCATTGCGCGCAAATTCTTCCCTCGCCCCTGTGACCCAAGCGCCAAAGGCCTCTTTCGAGACCGCCTTGATGGCGATAGGCATGAAACCGTGACCGGGACCGCAGAGCTCCGAGCACTGGCCGTAATACCAGCCTTCCTCGTTGATCCTGAGCCAGGTCTCGTTGAGACGACCTGGAACGGTGTCGGTCTTAACTCCTAGCGAAGGTACGGCCCAGCTGTGAATAACTCCGGTAACGGGCGCAGCTAGAAGTACGCGCACGGTGGTATCCACCGGCAGTACGACGGGGTTGTCCACACCCAAAAGGCGGGGATGTTCACCCAATTCGCCTTCATCGAGTATCATACTGTCGAAGGTAAAGCCGCCGTTATCTGGATATTCGTAGGTCCAGTACCATTGCTCGCCGGTGACCTTGACGGTCATCTCAGCGTCCGCCGCACGATCCTCAAAATAGAGCAGCTTGAAGGAGGGGATAGCGATGGTCATAAGGATAAGAACGGGAATCACTGTCCATAATACTTCAAGCAGCGTGTTGTGGGTTGTCTTCGAGGGCACCGGATTGTTTGATGCCTTGAAGCGCATGATCACGTAGAGCAGCAGCAAGGTAACGAAAGTCGCAATGCTAATGATGATGACCAAAAGTAAATTATGGAAATCAGCAATGCCTTCCATCACCGGAGAGGCTGCGCCCTGCAGATTTAACTGCCACTCCAGCGGCCGGCCAGTATGTTCTGCCAGGGCGGAGAAAGTACTTATTCCGGTAAAAAAAACAGCCGCGAAAGCGGCACGTAAAGCATTTAGAAACATTTTATCTTTGTCCCCTTTTTTCGGCGAACGCCCGCAACTCTGCGCCATTGGACAGTAACATTTCTGTGACATTTTCAAGTGTCAGTTTTTGTATAAAATATCCATGATCTCTTATCAACACATCAATTTTTGAGTCATAATAATTATAGGTTATAGATAATTTGATTATTCATGGTCTCTATTCCCGAACATTCTCCTGATGAGAAAGCGGTTCAACAAAGCTCCCTCCAGTTTGGAGATAGTGTTTATCAGGGCGCGTGAAAACTCAATTCTTGAGAACGAACTTTGTTAAAGACCGGAGGCTGCCGAACTAGGAAGATACTCCGCTGACGCCATCCATGTGCCCAGTGCTGGGTCAGCCAGCATGGCCATAAACAGCAGGAATAGATAGAGGATGGAATAGCCGAACATAGCCTTGGCGGCGGCATCCGCCGTCGTAGCCCAGAGGCGTACCGCCAGACCCAGAAAAATCCCTCCCAGAACCAGCGCGGCCAATGCATAGGCCGGCCCCATCACACCAAGCCAGAAAGGGGTCAGGCTCAAGGGGACAAGAAGAGCCGTGTATAGGAGGATCAATTTACGGGTTTTGCGCGCACCCGCCACCACCGGCATCATGGGTACGCCAACACTAGCGTAATCGCCGCAGCGGTAGAGCGAGAGCGCCCAGAAATGTGGCGGCGTCCACATGAAGATGATAACAAACAGAGAAAGCGAAGCCAGAGACACGTCGCCGCTCACTGCCGCCCAGCCAATCATGGGAGGAAACGCCCCCGAGGCGCCGCCGATGACGATGTTCTGTGGTGTACGGCGTTTCAGCCAGATGGTATAGACGAAGACGTAGAAACAGATGGTCAGCGCTAGCAACGCGGAGGCCACATAGTTGATCGCCAGCCCCATCACAGTCACCGCTGCCACTGACAGCACCACCCCGAAGCCCAAAGCGTCCGCCGGGTCCACGTAGCCCGCTGGCAGGGGCCGGTGGCAAGTGCGACTCATGCCAGCGTCAATGTCGCGATCGTACCACATGTTGATGGCGCCAGAAGCTCCCGCTGCCACGGCGATACAAATGATGGCCACCGCCGCCAGCAGAGGATGGAGATGGCCAGGCGCCAGCATCATGCCAGTAAATCCTGTAAACACCACTAATGACACCACCCGCGGCTTCAACAGGGCGATGAAGTCTACCACCCGGGGGCCGTCGGCCAAAAAAAGTGACGGCACAGCCCCCGGTGCGGCATGCGCTAAATCGATGGAACTATGGGACATCTATGGCCTCACTCGACCGTTTACCTGATCTGTGAATGCTATGACCCCGCCCCGAAAAATATTTCTCGTGTAGGGAAGGTGTAGTTCGCTTGGTACACCATGAGGGCCACAAACACCAACACTAACACCGGCGCTTGGACATACGAGCTGGCATCTTTATCGCCGAGTCGTGGAGTATGAAGGGGTTCAGGACAAAGTGAACCGTTAAGGGCTACGCTCTAAGAAACGCTTCGCAAAGACATTGCACCTTAAAGCGTAACTAAAAAATTTTACTGTGAATCAAGGTTGCGCCTCCCATCTTGAAGAAGGGCGCGGAACACGCTACCCATCATCAAATACATTTTCCTTACCCCGCCGTTCACTTACATAAAGGAAAAAGATGAGTGATCTCGCCACCACCGACGCGCTGTTCTTCGAACGCACGGGCCTTAACCGGGAGCGCACCGAATCCCAAGTCAACGACGCGCTAGCCGGTTGCGACGACGGCGAGCTGTTCCTTGAATACTGTCAGTCGGAAAGCCTCAATTTCGATGACGGACGTCTGAAAACCGCCAGTTTCGACACTTCCCAGGGTTTTGGCCTGCGCTGCGTGGCAGGCGAGACTACCGGCTATGCCCATGCCAGCGAGCTCAGCGAGGTGGCATTGAGGCGGGCCGCCGAAACGGTGAAATCGGTGCGCACGGGAAGACAGGCTGCCACAACTGCCGCGCCCCAGCCCACCAATCGCCATCTCTATGATGACGCCAACCCGTTGGGTGAGAGAGAATTCACCGACAAGGTAAACCTTCTTTCCGAAATGGACGCCTATGCGCGGAGCCGTGACCCCCGGGTGCGCCAGGTCTCCGCCTCGCTTTCCGGCCAGTGGCAAGCGATGCAGATCATCCGCCCCGGCGGCCAGCGGGTCTGTAACGTGCGCCCGCTGGTGCGGCTCAACGTTACGGTCACGGCTGCCAAGGGCGAGCGCATGGAACAGGGGACGTTTGGCAGCGGCGGCCGCGCCGGTTACGGCCAGTGGCTGAAGCCGGAGACTTGGAAGGCCTCCGTTGACGAAGCCCTGCGCCAGGCCCTTGTGAATTTGGAATCGGTGGCTACTCCGGCGGGTGAGATGACTGTGGTCGTGGGGCCGGGCTGGCCGGGAATCCTGCTTCACGAGGCCGTGGGCCACGGACTGGAAGGCGATTTCAACCGCAAGAACACATCCGCTTTTTCCGGGTTGATCGGCGAGCGGGTGGCAGAGAAGGGCGTAACCGTGGTTGATGATGGTACCCTTGAAAATTTGCGCGGGTCGCTCACCATTGACGACGAGGGCACCCCGGCAGACCGCACGGTACTGATCGAGGACGGCATCCTCAAGAGCTATATGTTCGACCGCATGAACGCCCGTCTGATGGGAGCCAAGCCCACCGGCAACGGCCGACGCCAGTCCTACGCCCATGCGCCGATGCCGCGCATGACCAACACCTATATGCTGGGCGGCAGCCACCAGCACGACGAGATCATCGCCACAGTGAAGAAGGGCGTGTACGCCGTCAGCTTCGGCGGTGGCCAGGTGGACATCACCTCGGGCAAGTTCGTGTTCAACGCCTCGGAGGCTTATCTGATCGAGGACGGCAAGGTAGGGGCACCGGTCAAGGGGGCAACCTTGATCGGCAACGGCCCCGACGTGCTGACACGGGTTTCCATGATCGGCAACGACATGGCGCTGGACCCCGGCATCGGCACTTGCGGTAAGGAGGGTCAGCACGTACCCGTAGGCGTGGGTCAGCCCACACTGAAAATTGATGGCCTAACCGTTGGCGGTACGGAAAGTTAGAATCTGGGAAAAAATATCGTCCCCTGACAGGCGGAAGTTTTAATCCTTCTCGTGGATGCGGTCGAATTCATCTTTTTCGAATTCGATGAAGCCGTCTATCATGCGCCGGAACGCGGCCTCGGCGATGCCGGGCACCAGTCCAGCCTGTTCGGCCTTCGCCCGCATACGGGTGATGATGTCCTCGATCCTGGCGCGGTCCGCCACGCCTTCGCGCGAGGGCTTGAAGCGCGCCGCCTCGCTCACATAGAAGCTGCGCTCAGCCATAAGTCGAAGGATTTCGCCGTCGAGGCGGTCGATATTGGCGCGCACCTCGTCGAGGTTGCGGCAGGGGACGGGAGGTGTGGGTTTTTCTGGCGGTGTTGTCATGATCAATACGCGTTCTCGGTAAACAGTGGTTCGATGCGTCCGTCCCAGCTGGAGGTGAAGGCGTCGAGCCATTCTTCTGCAGGTGTGCGTCCAGATGCAACTGTTTCCAGCAATGGCTCGAGATATTGGGTCTCGTCCCGGCCCTTGCCGTCGAGTATGGCGCGGCTGGCGAGCCCGGCATAGGCGATCTCCAGAACTTCTTCGGCCAGCGCCAGCAGGGCACGGTTACCCATCTGTGTGGCCAGCCCGTCGCGGGGCACCTCGGCGCGCAGTTGGGCGTGATCTTGCGCTGTCCAGTCCTTGATCAGGTCATAGGCGGCGTCCATGGCCGTGCGGTCGTAGAGAAGTCCTACCCAGAGAGCGGAAAAGGCGCAGAGCCGCCCCCAGGGGCCGCCATCAGCGCCGCGCATTTCGAGGAAGTGCTTCAGCCGCACCTCGGGGAAAACGGTGGTGAGGTGGTCCTCCCAGTCGCTCATATAGGGCTTTTCGCCGGGCAGCGCCGGCAATTCACCTACAAGGAAATCACGGAAGGACTGGCCGGCGGCGTCAATATAGTTTCCGTCGCGGCGCACGAAATACATGGGCACGTCGAGCATATAGTCCACATAGCGCTCGAAGCCGAAGCCATCCTCGAAAACGAAGGGCAGAATGCCGCAGCGGTCGGGATCGGTGTCGGTCCAGACTTGGCTGCGATAGCTGAGATAGCCGTTGGGCTGGCCCCCGGTGAAGGGTGAGTTGGCGAACAGGGCCGTGGCCACTGGCTGCAGGGCCAGGCCGACGCGGAATTTGCGAGTCATGCAGGTCTCGGAGGCGAAGTCGAGATTGACCTGTACGGTGCAGGTGCGCAGCATCATGTCGAGGCCGTGATCGCCCTTGGTGGGCATGTAGCGGCGCATGATGTCATAGCGCGCTTTAGGCATCCACGGCATGTCCTGACGCGTCCATTTGGGTAGGAAGCCCATACCCATCATGGCAATACCCAGTTCTTCACCAATCTCCTTAGCTTCGCTTAGGTGGGTGTGAACCTCATGGCAAGTCTGATGCAGATTCTCCAGTGGCGCACCGGAAAGCTCAATCTGGCCGCCTGGCTCCAAGGTTATAGAACTACCGTCTTGAACCAACGCGATGGTCTTACCGCCCTCGGCTACCGGCTGCCAGCCAAAACGGCGGAAACCCTCGAGCAAGGCGGCTATACCCTTTTCTCCTTCATAGGGAAGCGGCCGCAGGGTCTCCAAATCAAAGGCGAATTTCTCGTGCTCTGTACCGATGCGCCAGTCAGCGCGTGGCTTGCATCCGGTTTCCATATAGGTGACGAGTTGATCCCTGTGTCCTAAGGGGGACGTAGCAGAGGAAGAGGTCATAACAGACGGCACATAAAAATACCAAGAACTAGATGGGAAATCAGTCGTTGGCGGGGTACGACTCAAACCGGCATCTTTCGTGCCAATCACCAAGAATGGCCTGCCAGCAAGCAAGAGCCGCTAGGGCCGCCGTGTCTGCACGCAACACACGAGGACCCAGTCCCAACGCCGTAGCAAAGGGTAGTTTGTAGAGGGCGTCAAGCTCCGTGGGAGAAAAACCGCCCTCAGGCCCCGTAAGCAACGCCCATTGCCCGCCCCCTTGTTCCAGAGATTCGATTTCACGGAAATCTGCGAGCACCTCGGCAATTGGAGGGCCTTCGCCACTTTCGTCACAGAAAAGCAGCCGCCGTCTAGACGGCCAATCATTCAGCACGGACTTAAGTTTCTCCGGCGCGCGTACCAATGGTACGTTCAGGCGCTCCGTTTGCTGCGCCGCCGATACGCAGCGGGAACGCAAATGGGCCACGTTGACCCGCCGCACCACCGTATGCCGCGTCACTACTGGCCGCAGTTCTGCAACCCCCAGTTCGGTAGCTTTTTCCACCAGGAAATCAAGCCGCGCCCGTTTCAGTGCCGCAAAGACCAGCCACATGTCGGGAGGATCGGCCTGAGGGCGCAGTCGCTCCACAGCCTCTAACATTATTTTAGCGCCCGTTTCAGGTATTATTCGCGCCAGCCATTCTCCGTCACGTCCATTGAACAGAATAACCGCCCCGCCCGCGTCAAGACGCAGCACATGGCACAGATAATGTGACTGGTCTCCGTCCGCTGTCGCTACTACGCCGGGGCCGAGATCGGCCTCTACATAAAGACGGGCTCGGGGCTTAGGCGGAGCCGCGCCTTGGTCATTCTTTCGGGCCATTGATTTCGACTTTCTGTTTTTTTACGTCACTGTTCTTGGTGTTCTGGCAACTCCCGCTTGCCCCTTCTCTTTCTAGGCTCCAAGATTACTCCAACAACCCCTCGTAGGGACAGCAGATCACATGACAAAAAAAAACTATCTGGGGGGCGATATCAAGGCAGACGACTGGATCGACCGGCACGCGCCTGGTCCTGCCCGCCCCTATCTGCGGTTGGCGCGACTCGACCGACCCATCGGCATCTGGCTACTACTGCTACCGTGCTGGTGGGGGCTGGCCCTAGCCGGAGGTGGTGTGGTGGAGATACAGCTATTCGCTCTGTTTGCCCTCGGCGCCGTCATTATGCGCGCCGCCGGATGCACTATCAATGACATGGCTGACCGTGAATTCGACGCCAAGGTAGCGCGCACCTCTACGCGGCCTCTGGCCTCAGGCGTGGTAAGTCTGTCCCGGGCCGGGTTATTCCTGGCCCTGCTGTTGCTAGCCGGGCTGGCGGTACTGCTTTCCTTCAATAGGACGACTTTCTTACTCGCCCTGATGGCCATACCATTGGTGATCTTCTACCCTTTTATGAAACGCATTACCTGGTGGCCTCAGGCCTTTCTCGGCCTCACTTTCAACTGGGGAGTGCTGCTGGGCTGGACGGCGCTGCGCGGCGGGTTGGAACCGGTAGTAGTTACCCTTTACGGCGGCGCGGTGTTGTGGACACTAGGTTATGACACCATCTACGCCCACCAGGACAAGCACGACGACACCCTTACTGGAGTGAAGTCCACAGCACTGAGGCTAGGTGAAAATACGAGATCCTGGCTATTTGTCTTCTATGGTGGCGCGGTGGCCTCCATAGCCCTGGCGGGATGGATGGCCGGATTAGCCCCACTTTTCTACCTAGCACTGGCAGTGGCGGCAGCCCATCTTTGCTGGCAGACAGCACAGTTAGATATCAATGATGCGGCCAACTGTCTCGCCACCTTCAAGTCCAATATGTGGACAGGGATTCTGGTGCTGGCCGCCCTGTTTATGGGCCAGACCGCCTGAAGGCAGATACTGGAATGCGGTGCGACCGTAATAAGCGATGGTCACCGCTGAATTACCAAGCCTCAATTGGAGAGATGCGTCTTGCCCCTTGACGCACCCGCACCACAGATCGTCCTATGGCCTCGAAGGGAGCAGCAAAATTTATGCCCTGTATAAGCCTGCGTGATTTCATGGAGCGCCTAGAGTGCGAGGGGGAGCTTGTCCGCGTCACCGTGCCGGTCTGCCCCTATCTCGAAATGACCGAGATTCAGACCCGCCTTCTCGCCGAGAACGGCCCAGCGGTACTGTTCGAAAACACGGTGGACAGAGATGGCCACGCCTATGGCATGCCAGTACTGGCCAATCTGTTCGGCACTGTGGAACGAGTGGCTAAGGGCATGGACCGCACTCGTGGAGACCTGCGCGGACTGGGCGAAACCCTGGCCTTCCTGCGTCAGCCAGAACCACCTGGTGGATGGCGCGAAGCGGTGGCTATGATGCCTATGCTGAAAACACTGCGTACTGTTTCGCCCAAGACCGTGCGCAAGGCACCGGTCCACGAAGTGGTGCTGGAGGGCGATGAGGTGGACCTTTCGCACCTGCCCATCCAGACCTGTTGGACCGGCGAACCGGCACCACTAATTACCTGGCCGCTGGTGGTCACAATGGGCCCCGAACCCGAAAACGATCCCTGCGACAGCCCCAATCTCGGTGTCTATCGCATGCAGGTAACTGGTCGTAACACTACGCTCATGCGCTGGCTGGCCCATCGTGGTGGCGCGCTCCATCATGCCCGCTGGGCGGCCTTGCGTGACGACCCCATGCCCGCCGCCGCTGTTATCGGCGCCGACCCCGGCACCATCATCGCCGCCGTAACGCCAGTTCCAGACACTGTTTCCGAATACCAGTTTGCAGGGCTGTTGCGTGGACGCAAGGTAGAGTTGACTGACTGCCGCACCGTGCCCCTGCAGGTACCGGCTAACGCCGAGATCGTGATCGAAGGCCATGTTTCACTAACCAAGACCGGCGAGGAAGGCCCCTATGGTGACCACACCGGATTCTACAACGCGGTGGAGCAGTTCCCCGTCTTTACCGTATCCGCTGTCACCATGCGGCGCGACCCCATCTACCTTTCCACCTTCACCGGCCGCGCGCCCGACGAACCTAGCATTCTCGGCGAAGCTCTCAACGAAGTCTTTATCCCGTTGTTGCAGCAGCAATTCCCTGAAATCGTGGATTTCTGGCTGCCTCCTGAGGGCTGTTCCTACCGCATCGCCGTGGTCTCCATCCGAAAGGCCTATGCTGGCCACGCCAGGCGCATCATGATGGCGGTGTGGTCTTACCTGCGGCAGTTCATGTACACCAAGTTCGTGATCGTAGTGGATGCCCATATCAATGCCCGCGACTGGAAGGATGTGATGTGGGCGATCTCCACCCAGATGGACCCGAAGCGCGATATCACGGTGGTAGAAAACACCGCCATTGATTATCTCGACTTCGCCTCGCCTGTGAGCGGACTGGGCTCGAAGATCGGCCTCGACGCCACCACGAAGATTGGGCCAGAGACCAACCGCCAATGGGGCACCCCCATTCGCATGGATGACGAAGTGGTGGAACTGGTGAATCTGCAATGGAGCCAGTATGGCCTACCCGGTTCAGGCAAGCCAATTTGGAAGTGAGGCGTGCGTGTGCTCATCCCTCCCTATATATATATATGTCTGGACGACCTGACCCACAGTCTTCACGGACCCCCATGGCACAACCCACCGCCAGGACCTCCATGGCAAAATACGCCGATCTGGATCTTCTAGCTGATTTGGTGAAAAAAGCCAAAAATGCCGGTGCCAATGCCGCCGACGCCGTTATGTTCACGAGCGAAACCCTTTCCGCTTCACAGCGTATGGGAATCCCAGAAAAAGTGTCGCGTTCCGAAAACACCGGTATCGGATTACGCGTGATCAGCGATAAGCGTCAGGCTGTGGTGTCGGCTACTGATTTATCTCCGGAGGCCCTTGACGGGCTGGTAGTGCGGGCCATAGCCATGGCGAAGACGGTGCCAGAAGATCCCTATTGCGGCCTTGCCGATCCCGAACAACTGACTACCCATATTCCTGACCTCGACCTTGCCGACCCCGTGGCACCGGATGCTGATGCTCTAGTGGAACGGGCAAAAACCCTGGAAGAGGCGGCACTCGCCGTGCCTGGCATCACCAATTCGGAAGGCGCCGAGGCTGGATGGACACGCTCCCAGGTGTCCATGGCGGCGAGTAACGGATTTACTGGCGGCTACGCTACTACCCGCCACACTGTAATCGTGGAGACACTGGCTGGGAAAGGTCTCAACATGGAGCGTGATTACGAACACCAGTCATGCGTCTATGGCAGCGACCTCGATAACATGGAGGCGCTGGGCCGCAGCGCCGGGGAGCGAACGGTGCGTCGCCTGGGCCCGCGCAAGATAGCTACCGCCAGAATTTCCGTCGTCTTCGACCCTCGCGTCGCTAACAGTCTTGTCCGCCACCTTGCCATGGCTGCTAATGGCATTTCCATCGCCAGAGGCATCAGCTTCCTCAAAAAAAAGATGGGAAAACGGATCCTACCCAAGGATATCACCATCACCGACGACCCTCACCGCCCGCGCGGCGCACTCTCATGCCCCTTCGACGGTGAGGGGCTGAGCAGTGAAAAACGCGCCATAGTTGGGAAAGGGGTGCTGAAAAGCTGGTTCCTCGATCTCTCCTCGGCACGCCAGCTCGGCCTGGCGCCTACCGGACACGCCTCCCGCAATACCTCTGCCCCCCCCAGCCCCACCGCCAACAACCTTTACATGGAGGCGGGGAAGGTAAGCCCGGACGAACTTATGAGTGACATCACCACGGGACTTTATGTGACCGAGATGATGGGATCGGGGCTCAATCTCGTAACCGGTGATTACAGCCGTGGCGCAGGGGGAATCCTGATCGAGAGCGGAGAGTTAACCGACCCTGTCAGCGAGATCACTATTGCCGGCAACATCAAGGACATGTTTCTTAGCCTGGGCGCCGCCGACGACCTAGAATTCCGCCATGGTTTCGATGCCCCGACGGTCCGCGTGGACGGCATGACCGTGGCCGGGAGTTGAAAGACAGTATAATGAGTGGAGATCATAATCTTTTGGTCGCTGCGGTACGTGAGGCCGGGGAATTGGCCTCATCCCATTTCGGCAAGAACACCCCAAGCTGGATGAAGAAGCCGGGCCAGCCAGTAAGCGAGGTGGACCTTGCCGTGGACGACCTGTTGCGCCAGCGGCTCTGTGACGAGCGGGCGGACTATGGCTGGCTGTCGGAGGAAAGCGCCGAAACGCCGGACCGCATGGACAGGGAGTGGCTGTGGGTGGTGGACCCCATTGACGGCACCCGTGCCTTTCTCGACGCGCGGCCGGAATACTCGGTTTCGGCAGCGCTGCTGCATTTTAATAGGCCGGTAGCCGCCGCCGTCTTTAACCCCGAAACCGACGAATTTTTTGAAGCCGCCGCCGACAGCGGCGCCAAGTGCAACGGTGCACCCATCACCGTCAGCGCCAAGGAAGACATGAACAACGCCCGTGTCCTGGTGAGCCGCAGCGAGTTCAAGACCCTGGCCGGGGACAAGGCGCTGATCCCCTGCGAGGTCAATTCCATCAGCTCTATCGCTTATAAGCTGGCCCTGGTGGGGTCGGGCACCACAGACGCCACAGTGACCCTGACCGCCAAGAGCGACTGGGACATCGCCGCCGCGCATCTCATCGTTTCCGAGGCTGGGGGCATCATGACCCAGACCGACGGCACCGCCCTGGTCTATAACCGCCCCCATCCCTGCCATGCCAACGTGCTAGCCGCCGGGCCGGGCTTGCACGCCATACTGGTGATGGCCCTGAAGGAGTTATGATGTTCGGCGACGAAGCCGGGGCCGCACCCGGCGTTTCCTATGTGATTACCGTCTATAACAAGGCGCCGTACCTGCCCGGCGTCATTGACTCGCTGGCGGCCCAGGAGGGTGATTTCGAGCGCGAATTCATCTTCGTGGATGACGGCAGTTCAGATAATTCCATGCAGGTGGTGCACGCGGCCACCAAGGGATGGCACAATGTCCGCATCCTGGCCCAGGAAAACGCCGGCCCCGCCCTGGCCACCAATGCCGGTGTCGCCGCGGCCAGCGGCGATCTGATCAAGCTGGTGGACGGCGACGATGTGCTGGCCCCCTATGCCACGCGCCTCCTCATGGACATTCTCGAACGCCAAGGGGTGGCGCTAGCATTTGGCTGGCTCGGCTATTACGACTCCCCCGACAGGATCGCCTTTGCCGCGCCGCCCGATGTTTCGTCAAATCCGGGACTGGTCAAGGTTTTTGCAGACCCGCTGATGGCGGTGATCGACCAGGGGTTCGCCGGGGTCAGCCACATGCTATGCCGCCGCGACGCCTTCTGCGCCGCCGGGGGCTGTGATCCGGGACTGTTCGTCCAGGACCATCCCCTGTTCCTACGCCTGGCCCTGCGGGGCGGGATTGCCAAACTCGAGCATCTCTTGTGCCTGGGCCCGGCCGAAGACCCTCACCGAATCATGGTAAATAAAGCCCAGGTTATGCACGACACCACCCTGGCCCTGGCGCGGCTGTTGCAACAGAACCCGGAGCTTCCCAGGCGCTATCACCGCGCCGTCACCCGCACCATCGCCGACCGCGCCAACAAATGGGCGCGGCGCGAATTGGGACGGGTCTCGCCGCTGGACCCCTGTTTTCTCGTAAACGCCATGACGAAACTGCCGGGACTGTGCCTATCACCGGAATTTCTGGGCCGTCGTTGCCGGATTTTTCTAGAAAACGCGCAAGTGCGCCTGGTGCAGGATCAGTCACCGTCCCCGGGGTAGCAGAGCGGGCGGGTGACGGTGTTGCCCGAAAGCGTGGCAAGGTCGAAGGTTTCGTATTTGGTCATGGCCGTGAGGTGGAGAATGCCAAGCGGCGCAAAGGGAGGTGCCGGTTCGAGTAGGGTGGCCCCGTCTTCGGAGACGAAAGGAAGCGCGCGGTGGCATATCCAGTTGCAGCGCGCGGGCAGGAAAGATGCCTGAAGACCGCGGGTGTAAAAGGCCACGTTGAGCGCCGTCTGCTCGGCCC
>Ga0187827_10004531_pt1 | contig 17073 bp, 11 predicted proteins | sample ETNtaG_39_FD_167969 | JGI IMG/M metagenome (GOLD analysis project Ga0187827, IMG submission 167969) | Marine microbial and viral communities from oxygen minimum zone, Eastern Pacific Ocean - ETNP2014_SV_150_PacBio MetaG (Illumina Assembly) | ecosystem: Environmental > Aquatic > Marine > Hypoxic...
GACGGCCTTGTCCTGAAGCTCTTCGACGTTCTCTTCAGTGATGCCTTCGAGGCCGACCAGCAGTTCCGTTTCGCTGTCTGCAAATTCGTGGAGGGTATAGACGCCGCTGTCTACAAGCTTGGCGGCGAGGCGTTCGTCGATGCCTTCGATCTTGGCAAAATCTTCCTTTGCAGTGTCCTTCGATTTCTCAAACTCATCGGTCGTGTGAATGTCGATATCCCAACCGACGAGCTTTGAGGCCAGGCGAACGTTCTGTCCCTTCTTGCCGATACCAAGGGCCAGTTGGTCTTCACCGACGATGACCACGGCGCGCTCACGTTGGGAATCCATATGAATGTGGCTGATCTCAGCCGGCCTCAGTGCGTTGGCGATGAACATCTCGAGGGAATCACTCCAGCGGACGATGTCGATCTTTTCTCCGCCAAGTTCGTCCACGATGTTTTTGATTCGGGTGCCCCGGACGCCCACGCACGCACCAACGCAATCGACCTTTGAGTCGATCGAGAAAACGCCAATCTTGCTGCGCGCTCCAGGCTCGCGGGCAAGGGCCTTAATCTCGATGGTATGATCGTTAATCTCCGGCACTTCGAGCTCGAAGAGACGGCGGATAAGATCCGGGTGAGTTCTGGTCAAAAGAATACGGACCTTCGGGCCGACTTTGCGGACGTCAAGGACGAGCGCACGGACACGTTCACCGGGGCGATAGTTTTCTCCCGGCACCTGCTCGCGGCGGGGGAGGAAGCCCTCAGTCTTGCCCAGGTTGACGATAACGCTCGGGCCCTCGTAACGCTGAATCACGCCGCTCACAATCTCGCCCATTCGTTTTTCAAAGTCGCCAAAGACAACATCCCTCTCTGCCTCGCGAATGCGCTGAATGATGATTTGCTTCGCGGTCTGAGCGGAGATGCGGCCAAGGTCGAGGACGTCCTGCAATTCGCCGTCATCATAGACATTGATCTGGCCGGATTCGCGCTCGATGGTGACGGTGATTTCTGGCCGGTTACCAATCTGCTTACGGGCCGCTGACAGCATAGCCGCCTCAAGTGCTTCGAAGATGATGTTCTTATCGACATCCTTATCCCGATGGATGCTGTCGACAAGTCTCAATAGCTCGGGGTTACCACTCATTTAGATGCTTCCTTCTTTAGTTGGGACCTTGTGTAGCAATTACAAGGGGCGAAATTCTAACGTTGCCTGTTGCTCTCGCCTGTCATGCTGAAACTGCAAAATTCACAAAAAACATGTGCTCAAAGCCAGAAGCCTCGGCACACACAGATTTTCCTGTCTCTGTCGTGTGTGGACGCCTGGATGCGCGATCACAAGTTGCCCCGCGAACGTGCAGGCGGCAATGTGCGTCAGCTCTCGCGCACGGATGCTGTCAGATTCACGCCGGTTTCATCAAAGACGTGAACCTTCTGCATGTTGACAACCATCTCGACCTCGTCGTTGAGGCCAACCTTCGAATGGGCATCGATCCGTGCGATGATTTCGGACTCACCAACACTGAGGTAGACCACGGTCTGGTCCCCCAGCGGCTCGAGCACATCGGCGGTTGCCTTGAATGTTGTTCCCTCTTCCGCTTCATTGCTGCCGATTTCGCGGAGGCCCTCAGGCCGGACACCGAGGCTTACTTTTTTTCCGCTGACGGCCTCCAGGCTTTCCTTGTAGTTATCCGGCATGGCCAGCCGGGCATCACTGCTCTGAAACCAGATGGTGCCGTTTTCGCTTCGAAGCTCGCCCTCAATAAAGTTCATCGGAGGCGTGCCGATAAAACTGGCCACGAACAGGTTGACCGGGTAATCGTAAAGTTCTATGGGAGCAGCGACCTGTTGGATCTTACCCTCATCCATCACCACGATGCGGTCTCCGAGCGTCATCGCCTCTATCTGGTCGTGGGTCACGTATATCATGGTCGTCTGCAGGCTGTTGTGCAGCTTATTGAGCTCAGCGCGCATCTCGACGCGGAGCTTGGCATCCAGATTACTGAGTGGCTCGTCGAACAGGAAAACCTTCGGCTTCCGCACAATCGCCCGGCCGACTGCAACCCTCTGGCGCTGACCGCCCGAGAGCTGTTTCGGCTTGCGCTCGAGCAGTTCCTCGATGCCGAGTATTCTGGCAGCGTCTTGAACCCGCTCCTCAATCTCGGCTTTAGGGTAGCCGCGCAGCTTGAGACCGAATGCCATATTTTTGTAGACCGTCATGTGGGGATAGAGGGCGTAATTCTGGAACACCATGGCGATATCCCGATCCTTTGGTGGCACGTCATTCACCACCCGGTCTTCGATGATGATCGTGCCGTCGGTGATCTCCTCAAGACCCGCGACCATGCGCAGCGTGGTTGATTTTCCACAACCTGAAGGCCCGACGAGGACCAGCAATTCCTTGTCAAGAATTTCCAGACTGACCTCGTCCACCGCGGTGACCCCACCGGGATATATCTTGGTTACCTTGTCTATATCTACTCTGGCCATAGTGATGAAAATCAGGGGGTGGAATTTTCGGTTTCGGCAGCCTGTTTAATTGCTATTTTCAAAGTGGTCGCCCTCCCCACTTTCTGATACCGAACTTCCGTCTGTTTAGGGACTTGCGCACAAAGGCGGCGGATTATACGGAGTGGGTTAGGGATGTCAACGGGGCGTGAATCATGCGTGACGGACGAGGCTGGATGCAAAGTCTCGGCGTGGTTTCCGATAAGTTTATCCACCAACACTTGCTCATAGCTGGGTAATGTCTGAACATCTGCATGCCGCACAACTCCCGAGACCATAATTGACACGCATTCAATACATCATTGCCACGCTCGACAGGGCCGGAGCGGAGGGACAACTGACCGCGTTGCTCACGCGCCTGGATCGCAGCCGCTTTGAGCCGCACCTCATCTGTCTGACTCGTGGAGGGCATCACGAGGCCGCCCTCAAGGATGCGGGAGTGCCCTATGAAATTCTTGGCAAGTCAGGCAAGGCTGACCCGTTTGCAGTGCTGCGGCTGCGAAAGCTGATGAAGAAGTTCAAGCCGGAGATCCTTCATACATGGATGTTCACCTCGAACGCCTACGGGCGAGTGGCCGGAATCCTGGCGGGCGTGCCCATCCGGATTGCCGCTGAGAGGGCAGTGGATTCCTGGAAAACCTGGCCATACAAAGTGACCGACAGGTTGCTGGCCCCCTGGACTCACCGCATCGTTGGAAATTGCGAAGCGATTCGAGAATTCGTGGCCAGCGAAACCAGGGCCGACAGGAAGAAACTCGCAGTGATTCCAAACGGAGTAGACGTCTCTCTTTTCGAACCGAAACAACATACCGCGAAGGAGGAGGTCTGCTTCTGCACGATTGGGAGACTTGCGTCTCAGAAGAGAATGGACTTGTTCATTAAGGCTCTATCAATCCTCAGCAAACGGAAGCAAAGAGTTCGTGGAGTCATTGCCGGTGATGGACCGCTACGGGACGATCTTCAGAAACTGGCAACCGAAGAAGGCATCGCCGATCGGGTGGATTTTATCGGCGCAACGGAAGACGTGCCGGGTCTGCTCGCTCGGTCAGATACTTTCATCCTCGCCTCCGATTGGGAAGGCATGCCGAATGTCGTCCTTGAAGCCATGGCCTCGGGCCTGCCCGTCGTCGGCACTGCCATCGATGGCACAAAGGAAATTGTCGAGGAAGGTGGGACCGGCTTTCTCGTACCATCGGATGATGCAGAGGCATTGGCTACAGCCATGAATGAGCTGACGGCTTCAGTTGAGCTGCGTTCCAGAATGGGACAGGCAGGACGCCACAGGGCGGAATCAGAGTATTCCATGGAAAGGATGGTCGAGCGTTATGAGTCGCTTTATACAGAACTGGTAAGCGGCTGAACCGGCCGGTGTCAGCAAATATGCCAGCCGCAAATCCTGACGTAACAGGTGATTTTACGGGCTCAATGTGCCAGCATCAGGATCAAAGAGACGCCCTTCAAGGTTGCGAGTCAGTGATCTTGAACCTTGAATTGAATACCGAATCCCAATTCCCGAATCCCGAATCACGAACAATGCACCAGATCATCATCGCCTCTCTGGGTATCCTGTTTCCTTTCGCAGCACTGCGTGCAGATGTATCTGAAGCGGTCAAGAAAGCTGAACAGGACAGAATCGAAGTCATTAAGAAAGTCTCCCCTGCTGTAGTCGCGGTCATGGCCAAAGGCGGCGGCGGAGGCGGTTCAGGCGTCCTCATCAGCCCCGAAGGCTATGCGCTGACGAATTATCATGTGACTTCCGGCGCGGGTGACGAAATGAAATGTGGTCTTCCTGACGGCAAATTCTACGACGCAGTGATCGCAGGCATCGACCCCAGCGGCGATATCTCGGTAATAAAGCTGAGAGGCAGGGATGACTTCCCTTCCGCAGTGCTTGGCGACAGCGACAAACTGCAGGTGGGAGAGTGGACTCTCGCCATGGGAAATCCATTTCTCCTGGCTACGGATTTCACGCCGACCGTTACTTTCGGCATCATCAGTGGGCTGCACCGTTACCAATACCCGGCTGGCAAGGGATTGCTGGAATACCCCGACTGCATTCAGGTCGATGCCTCTATCAATCCGGGCAACAGCGGCGGCCCCCTTTTCAATATGGACGGAGAGATTATTGGTATCAACGGGCGCATCTCTTTCGAGAAGCGGGTCCGGGTAAACTCCGGTTTCGGGTACGCCATATCAAGCAATCAGATTAAAAAGTTTCTTTATGCCCTGAAAGGCGGGCGCGTCGTCGACCACGCCACTCTGGGCGCCACAGTCGGCACAGATGAACATGGCCGCGTCATCGTCAGAGAAGTGCTAGTAGATGCGGATGCCTACCGGCGAGGCATCCGTATCGATGACGAAGTCGTGGAACTGGCTGGTAAGAAAATCACGACAGTCAATGAGTTCAAGAATGTGCTCGGCACGCTGCCCGCCAATTGGCGCGTGAATGTTGTCCTCCATCGCGGTACCGAAAAGATCGACGCCATGGTACGCCTGTCCGGTGTCCATGGCCAAAACTGGGATTATCCCACCGCCGGAAAGAAACGGAAACCGATACCTAGGAACATTCCAAAGCCCAACCTGAAAAAGCTCGAAAAAGGCAAATTGAAAGAACTCGACAAAGGTGAACTGAAGGAACATCTGCAAAAAGAAGCCGCAAAGAAAAAGAACGAGAGTGAAGCCAAAAAACTGGTGGTAAAGAAGCCTGGCTTCTCAAACTACGCGTTTAACATCAAAGAACAGAAACGAGTCATGGAGGCATTTGCTAAGTATCGGACAAAATCCGATCCGGCTGTGGCATGGAATATTGCAGGCAGGGCGGGCAGGGCCCGATTCAATCTTCAGATGAATGATGATGCCGGAACGATGAGAATCGCAGACATGGATTTCATTGTGGACAAACAGTCGTTATGGGGGCCTTCCGGTGATGATGGGACGGCCCTCCTGCGATCTTTGATGTTTTGGCGGCGTTTCCTGCTGACCGGCGAAAAAGCTCTCCAGAACTTCCATTATGATGGCCGTGTCCCCACGCCGTTTGGCGAATGCGATTTACTTGTTTCCTCGAAGGGAGCTGTTGTTGTCCATTGGTATTTTGACCCCCAATCCGGTGCACTTCGTATACTGGAAGTTGCTTTTGACAGTTTTTCAGATCCTTATGAAATCCTGTTCGGTCCCTATAGACCGATCTCTGAAACCCTGTTGCCAAGCTCCTTCCTTGCTAGAGTAGGGGATGAGTTCATAGGCAAATTCTCTGTGCGCAAGGTCAGCATAAAGCCTCTGGAACAGAAAAACTGATTTTCATGAAACGCAACGCGCTCCTTCTAATCTGTCTGTCGCTTTCTACCGTCTATGGTGACTTTGCTGAGACATGCAGAAAAACGTGGCCCAAAGTAGTGAAAATCTTTGGCGCTGGCGGGCTTAAGCGTCTGCACGCCTACTCCTCAGGGATTATTGTTTCACCGAAAGGGCATATTCTGACTGTATGGAATCATGTCCTGGAAACTGATGAACTGCGCGTCGTTTTGGACGACGGCCAGAGGTTTAAGGCTTCACTGCAATTAGTCGACACCGAGCTTGAAGCAGCAGTCATAAAGATAGAGGCGGAGGATTTGCCCTTTTACAGCATAAAGAAAGCACCTGCAGCCAAGCCTGGAGAATGGGTTCTGTCTTTCAGTAATGCATACAGGGTGGCCACTGGAAATGAGAAGCCTACTGTGATGCACGGTGTGATCAGTGCCACTGCAAACCTGAAGGCAAGGCGTGGCGTGTTCGAATCTTCTTACCAGGGTGCTGTCTACCTGATAGACGGAATAACCAATAATCCCGGTGCAGGTGGTGGAACAATGACCAATGGGAGAGGAGATCTCATCGGAATGGTAGGAAAAGAGCTGAAAAGCAAGCTTACAAACACATGGTTGAATTATGCCGTCCCAGCAGCGGTGTTGGCGCCTCTGGTAGCGCGCGCAGTCGCCGGGGAGACCTCTATCCCGTCTTCACCGGAAATAACACGCCCCGCGGAGCGGAAAGGCACGGCCGGTCGGCACGGCATCGTATTGGTGCCCTCCGTGTTAAGAGGTACTCCTTCCTATATCGATGAAATTGAGAAGAAATCCCCCGCCCAGAAAGCAGGGCTCCAGCCGGACGACCTGATTCTATTCATCGAGCGAGAGTTTATTGGCTCATGTAAAAACTTCAGGGATGTAATAAGTCAGCATCAACCAGGTGACAAGATTAACGTCCTTGTCAAGAGGAAGCAGAATATTCTGTCTATAGAGTTGGAGCTTGATTAGCGATGAAAACAATCATAGGCCCCATCCTGATTATTCTTACGGGGATCGGGTGGTTGTTGAATACTCTTGAAGTGTTTCCCAACGTGGATTGGCTATGGACTATGGCGCTTGCTGGGGCAGGAATTGCCCCATTTTTCTGGCTGGGATTAGATAGATTTACTTTCATCGTCGGGCTCTTTCTTATCGGCTGCTCTGCCTGCTCACTGTTACGCCAGACTGGCAGAATCGATACTAATCTGGAGGTGCCGATTCTGGTCATTCTGTTTGGCATCCTCTCTTTAGCGGCGGAGGTCCTTCCTTTGAAGAAATCTGAGCTGTTCAAGGACCAGCCTCACTCAACACAAAGTGCTGATCAAACATGAAGAACTTTCCTTGGATTCTCTATCTAGTAACCGTTCTATCCGCCCAGCCCCTTTGGGCTGACCTTGACGCTGACCTCCAGGACGCTTTTCAAAAGGCTGTTGAATCCGTTGCGCCTTCAGTGGTCATGATCGAGACAGCAGGAGGCGTTGACAAAGTCGGAAAGGTCTTAAAAGGCCAGGGGCCGACCACCGGAGTCGTTATCAGCCCGGAAGGCTACATCGCTACCAGCGCCTTCAATTTCGTCCATAAACCGTCCTCTATTCTGGTGACTCTCAAAGACGACAAACGCTATCCAGCAAAGCTGGTGGCCAGCGACCTGACGAGACAAATAACCGTTTTGAAAATCGATGCCAAGCTTCAGACTTCTCCAGCCGCGCCACTCAGTGAATTGAAGGTCGGGCATTGGTCTCTGGCATTGGGCCGCACCTGGGGCGGCGAGCTCCCAGCCATGTCTGTGGGGATCATCAGCGCACTACATCGCGTCTGGGGAAAGGCCGTTCAAACTGATGCAAAGGTTTCTCCCGCAAATTACGGCGGACCGCTGATTGACATTAACGGCCGGATTATCGGTGTTCTCGTTCCTCTCTCACCAATGAAAGAGGGCAAGACAGCCGGCTATGAGTGGTATGACTCTGGTATTGGCTTCGCCGTTCCCATCGGAGACATTACTAGAGCTCTGCCGCGCCTGAAGGAAGGGAAAGATCTTAAGAGAGGGCTAATCGGGGTCGGTCTTGATCGTAATCTTTACAAAAAGAATTTTGCAGTAACTCATATCTTTTATAAGAGCCCGGCCGCCGAGGCAGGTATCAAAAAGAAGGATCGTATCCTAGAATTCGATGGCAAACCCATTAAGAATCAGGTGGATTTGCGCTACGCGCTTGCCAGCAAATATGCGGGGGACATTGTCAAGCTCAAGGTTGCTAGGGGTAAAGAAGAGTTCACTAAGGAAATAATGCTGATTGACGAGCTCCTGCCTCAGGAACGCCCGATGCTCGGGATCCTGCCGTCAAGGAAAAAGAGAGATAAAGGAGTAGAAGTGAGAGCTGTCCTGCCTGGCTCACTGGCAGCAGAGCTAAAAATCCAAGCTGGCGATGTCATCAGCAAACTCGAGAAAACCGTTCTCAAAAATCGCCAGCAATTGCTTCAGCTGATCGCTCGCAGTCAGCCCGGAGAGAAGATATCTCTGGAACTCACGCGGGGAGAAGAAAAATTGACGGTCGAAGGGAACCTTTCGGTTCTTAATCTTACTGTTCCACAAAACCTGGAACCTGAGACGCATGAATTGATCAATTTCAAGCCGCCAGCAGGAGTCGGCGTCATTACCAAAACAATAGCAAAGCAGAAGAAAACGTATCATGCCTATGTTCCGCACAATTATGAACCTGAATTTCCGATGGGTCTTGTCGTGATTCTCGATACTGTTCAAGGAGATATTCAGGAAGCCTGGAAGGCACAATGCCGCGCTCGAAACATTGCCCTGCTTGGCCTGCAGTCCTCCAGCAAGAGCTGGAAGCGGACGGACATTAATTTTATTCAGGTAGCTGTAGCTGACTTCCGCAAGGCGTACAAAGTCGATTCTGCCCGGATAGTAATTCAGGGCCACGGGCCTGCGGCATCTATCGCTTTCAAAGAGCTATTCCGCCAGAGAAATGTATATCGCGGCATTATTGCATCCGGTTTCCTCAGGAAACCAGTCGTCGCTGATTTCAACGCACGATTTCCCGCCTCCATCTTGATCGTCGCTGATAAGTCCAATACCAGGCCCAACAAAGCCATCCGGGACACGATGCATGAATTAAAGGAGAAACGTTATTCTACCATCTTGTGGTCGGCTGAGAGCATTGACAAGTACCTTCCTCCATCCCTGGTGGAGCGCGCGGCCCAATGGCTGGACTCCCTTGATCGTCTCTGATTGCATTCGCCGCGCAGCGAAAATAGAATCGTCCGGCTACCCGAAAACTGCCTTTTAGAAGGTACATCAATGATTGCTGACCTTGATGACCAAGCCTGCTCCCTGTCGATGCGGGAAAGGGACTTGTTTCGTGAACAGGGCTTTCTTGGCCCCTACACTTTGTTTACGCCGGAGGAAATGGATGAAATCCGGCCTGGCATCGAACGCATCCTTGAGACTGATGCTCCCGATCACGCGGTCCGCTGCCACAATCGCCATCTCGACGAGAAGCTAATCCACGATATATCAACGCATCCTGCCATCTTAGACAGGATGACCGCGCTTTACGGCAACGACCTGCTGATTTGGCGTACAAATTTCTTTATCAAGGAAAAAGGAGCCAAAGAAATTCCCTGGCACCAGGACTTCAATTACTGGCCCCTCGAGCCGCCAATCATTGTTTCGTGCTGGATCGCAATCGACCAAGCTACTCAAGAAAACGGGTGCGTTCAGATGATTCCTGGTTCGCATCGAAAAGTTGTACCGCATGTCAGGGCCACTAAGGAGATGCAATTTGGCGAAATGGCTGACAGCAATTACTACGATGAAAGTGATGCAATTAATCTGGAGATGCGGCCCGGTGAGTTCATCATTTTCAACGAACGAACACTCCATCATTCAGAACCTAATTACCCAGATAAAGGGCGGATTGGACTCGCAGTCAGGGTGATTCCACCGATAGTTAAGGTCCTCAGTTGGGACTCCCCTAATCACAAGCTTGTACTGATTCGTGGAGAGGACTCTCTGGGACAGAATGAACTAGTAGAGCCGCCCGTCGTGTAGTCCCGGCCAGATAAACAGCAAGGAGAATGCAGTATGTGGTGGTTAGAAGAAGGTCATCTTGAAGTGGCGAGTAATCAGCTCAATATTGGTGGAATGGACGCCGTAGAACTAGCTGCCAAGTACGGGACGCCCCTCTATGTCTACAACGGCAATAAAGTCCAGGCCAATCTGAACCGCCTCATTTCTGCTCTCAGCGCTCACACGCACGACTACCGCATCCACTACGCGGTCAAAGCGAACTCGCATCTTCAGATCCAGAAGCTTGCGTACGACCTGGGGGCCTACGCGGATTGCGTCTCACCAGTCGAGTGTGAAATGGCCCTCAAGGCCGGTTTGCCTGTGGAGAAAGTGCTTTTCACAGGCACTTCAGTATCCAATCAGGACCTCCGGAGTTTGGTGGATCTCGGGGTACGAATAAATATTGATTCCGGCTCTCAGCTTCGACGTCTGGCAGAACTTTCGACTCAGCCCGAGCTTTCTGTTCGATGGAATCCTGGAGAAGGTGCAGGTGCTGGACTCCACTCCCATACTATTACAGCAGGCAAGTACATTAAGTTCGGCATTCCTGAGCACAAGGTTCTTGATACGTTTCGCGAGGCAAAGGAACTTGGCTTCAAAGTCGTCGGGCTCCACCAGCACATAGGCTCAGGATGGCTTGGAGATGACGTTCACGTATTTCACGACAGCGTGCAGCGTACTTTGAATGTGGCGAACCATGCGCAGGAGATTCTAGGCACCGCATTCGAATTCATTGATTTTGGTGGCGGGCCCGGGATTCGTTACAGCGAAGACCAGACTCCTTTTCCAATTGAGGAATACGCGAAAGGACTCGTGAAAACAGTGAGAGCAGAAGGCTACAACGGCACCATTGCTATTGAGCCCGGCCGATTCCCTGTCGGCGAAAGTGGTGTGTTGCTGTTGGAGGTCAACACAGTCGAAGAAAAGAACATTCCGATTGTTGGTGTGGATGGCGGATTTAACACGTTGGTTCGTCCTGCCTTTTATGAATCTTACCATGAGATGGTCTTGGCCAACCGAGTCGAATCGGATACCAGGCAGAAAGTCATGGTGGCCGGCAATTTATGCGAATCTAGCGATGTTTTTAATTGCTCTAAGAAAGAGTTGCGGGAAATCGCCATACCCGAAGAGGGAGAGGTGCTTGCCTTGCTTTGTGCTGGCGCATACGGATTTGAAATGGCTTCCACCTATAATGGTCGTCCATTGCCTGCACAAGTTTTGATCATGGATGGAAAAGACCATCTAATAACCGAGCGTGGGACGATTGATTCGATTATCGGGCCTCAGAAGATAGTTGTTTAAGAGCAGTGAATTCCAGAACTCTCAGAGCCAATTACTACCAGCAATTTGATGCTGATTACGATTTGGATGTACCCGGCGAGGGTTACGGCGGATGGAAAAAGGAGGAGCTTGAATTCCCATTGGATCGAATGGCCCTCGTAGTTATGCATGCTTGGGACACCGGAACGTTCGAGGAATATCCAGGTTGGTACCGTTCCATTGAATATATCCCGCGCGCAGAGGAGATCGGTCAATCTGTATTTCCAACTCTTTTGGATTCAGTGCGCAGGTCGTCCGTTCCACTTTTTCATGTAGTCGGTGGCGGCGACTATTACAAAGATCGTGAGGGATACAAAAGCGCCGTAAATTTGGCCGGCCCCGAGCCTGAGAAACCGCCAGTGATCGAGTCAGATGACATCACAGCGAATCTGCGCAAGTTCAAAGCAGAGCATAGTTCTGTTGGAGCCCATAACCGGGAGGATGTAAATCGCGGTTTTAAAGTAGTGGATTTCATGCCCAATGCGATGCCTGTGGACGGTGAAGGAATCGCAGAAAACGCGCACCAATTGTTCGCACTTTGCCGCGAGAACAACATCAACCATCTGGTATATGCCGGATTTGCGATTAACTGGTGTCTTCTTCTCTCGCCTGGCGGAATGGCCGATATGAGCAAGCGCGGCGTCATGTGCTCAGCGATCAGGCAGGCAGTCACCGCGGTGGAGAATAAAGAGACGGCGAGGGACGAAACCTGCAAGGAAACAGCTCTGTGGCGTGTAGCCCTCGCATTTGGATTTGTCTTCGATCTAGATGATTTTCTGGCGGGGATTGCGTGAGCAAGGCTCAGAGTTCAGACCAAGCTTCATTCTGCGGATCGCAGCATCCCACTCTCCTTACCCCACGGTAGCCATGGCTGGACGGTGAAGATGCTCCCCCCGCTGGCGTCTGACCAGCCGACCTGCCAGTTGAATTTCAGGCTGGCCTGTTTCCCTCCAATTGCTGACCAGGGGATGGCGATGGCGAGTTCGTATCCATCGCCGTTCTTCTTTGTCTGGAGGTTCATTCTCGAGTCGGTGATCTTTTCTGCTTTGGCGCCCTGCAGGATGTAGGGACTGTTGAAAGCTGGGCTGGCGGGAATGTAGATACGACGGCTTCGGATAAACATCTCGATGTGGTCGCCGGTGCCAACCCAGCTTGCGCCGGGCGTGACCTTTGCGGGATTGGGATCGGCGACATCGAAATAGAGGTAAAGAAACTTCTCGTCCGACGCGGCTTTTAATTCCGCACGAAACTGATCTTCGGATTCGGCGATCTCGATTCGTGATTGGACGGGGATCTCCTTCCAGCCGTCAAAGCTGCCGTCCATATTCATTGATGCCGAAGCAACGAAGATCTCATTCTCGCCTCCGACCTTCTGCACATATCGGCCGAAGGCCCAACTGTTGGGATCGTTGAGGACGCGATGCCCGACATCGGTCCAAGCCAATTTGAAGGAAACTTTGCCGTCCTTGCCGCCGTAGGTGAAATCCCAGTCGAGGTGGATGAGTTGTCCGAGCTGGAGCGAAGACATGCCGAGGGCCCTGAACGGAATTTTCGCTTCGAGGTCGTAGCCTCTCCCGTTGTGCCAGATGCGGACGCCGCGGACGATCCCCGGTGGTGTGGCCCAAGTCTTGACAGTGCGGTGCAGCACTCCGACCGGTGTCTTCTTTCTGTCCTCCGTCGCGCTGAAGTGGATGATGTGGTCACCCTTCTTCCAGGGCGCGTGGAGGTCGATGTTGGGCGAAAGATAAAGTTCCAGGCAGTCGCCATCCCAGAGCACGGACGGCGCAGTGCATCGGTTAACTGCCGGGGTGGGATCGCCGACGGAATATGCGAGGTAAAGGTTCTCGCCATCGCTGCCTGCGCGGGCGCGGGCGTAGTGATCCTTGCTGCGTTCGTCGGGAAACGTCGCGGTGGTATGCGGAATTCCCTTCCACTCGTCGAGTTTCCCATCGATGGTGACCCGGTCTTTGCCGAGGTGATAAATGAAGGTCATTGACGGTTTCCTCTTTTCGCCGACCTTGCCCGGCTGCTGCGCCAGCCAGGCTCTCATCGGCTCGGCAAGCGTGACTTTGCCCGTTGTGCGCTTGATCGTTTCGAGCCCGGTGACTTTGAAAATCGGCAGCCGGTAGTTATGGGTGTTGATGACGAAGAGAAGGTCGCCGGTCTTCGGGTCTTCCACCACGTCGCCCGCAAAGTTCTCGCCCCAGTTGGCGTAAGGGGTGTCGTCCTCGATCGTGCCATTCAATAGCGTGGCCAGGTAGAGGCCGTCGGTGGTGTAGAGGTCGACGCGGCCTTCGTATTCCAGGGCAAAGACGATGCCCCTCTTAATTCCGGCCAGGCAGATGACGCTCATGAATTCGCCGGGCTTGTCCTTGAGGCCCCGCGCCTTGCGGCCGACATTCCATTTGAGGACTCCCTTTCGATCGAACTTGAGCAGACGCACGGACGAAGGTAAACACGGGCTGATTCCTTTCAGATGGCTGAAGTACAAGCTTCCCTCGCTGTCTGCTTCGCTGGCGATGAGCATCCATCGCTTGCCCTGCAGTTGCGGGTAGTCCTTCAGATCCCATATTTTTTTTGCCGACTCCCAATCGTAGAGCGGATTGCCTGCGGCATCGAAGCCTCTCAAATCGAAACGCCAGTAAGTTGAAGTGAGATAGTCCTTGAGGTGAAGCGATCCCTCGGTAGACACAGACGCGTCGTTGACAGTGTAGAAAGGCCGCGTATCAGATTCCTGAAGCGTGATTTCGCCTTCTTCGAGCTTAAGGTTGCGGTTGTGATCGATCCAGGACATGCGGCAGCGGGGAAGGCCGGCATCGTTCAGGAGGCCGAGGGATTTCGCTGCCTTCTTCACGGCAGGGCTTAATGTCGTATCGGTTCGGTAGTCGAGTGGATGGAGCAACGCGCCACAGAAAGCGAGTCTGCCGTCGGGCATCAGCTCAAACCATGAAGGGCTTCTTGCGAGGAGGAACAGATAAGTACGGCCGTTCCGGAGTTTGCGGGCATAGAGCGGCTCCTGGCTGAACACGGGCGTGACGTCCGGCCAGCGATAGACGGTTTCCCAATTGCCACCGGCCGCCGCAGTGCGGTAGGCCACGATGTTGAGATTTCGCAGAGTACCGAAGACGTGAATGTTGCTCATGAAGAGCATTTTGGGATCGCCCGGCACGAACGAGACCCCGCCGTCCATGCCTCCGAAGCCTGCGGCCTCGATCGTCAGCCCCCGTTTGCCCCGGTCATCGTAGGTTACGATCCGTCCGTTCCCGAAATCTGCTACGGCAGCGCGACCGCCCTCATGGACGGCAATCCCTGTGGGCAGGAAGAGCCGTTCCGTGCTGCCGTCTTTGATACGGCCTCCGCGGGACCGCCCGAAAGTTCTCTGCAACCTGCCGTCACGTGAGAACACCTTGACCTGCTGCGAGTCGCCCAGATCTGTGACGTAGAGGTTTTCAGCGGAATCGGTCTCCACCTCATAAGGAGCTTCGAGGCCCTCGATAGCTGTGCCGGTCGGCTCGCCCCTCAACGAGAATCTCAGCACCTTCTTCCTGCTGACCACAAAGAGGCTTTGTCCGTGGACTGCGATGCCTTTGGGAGCAGGGATGCCTTTGATGAGCGTTTCCAGTTTACCCGTTTCGAGGTCGAGGACCCGAATAGACCCCTCGCGGCGGAACGAAATGTAAAGTCTGCCGCCCGCGACTTCCATGTCGTGGATTTCAAAACCAGGCAGCGGGTCCTTGTAGCGTTCGTCTCCGTTGTGGTACTGGTCGAAGAGCCTACGACCGGGCGGGGCCACACGGGCTTCGTTCAGATCGATGACGTTCCCTTGCTTCCATGGCGAGTTTCGGCCGGTCGCCGCGTCGAGGCGCCAGACGACTTCACGATAGAGCTGGCCGCGGGCATCGCGCTCGTTGCGAATGAGTCCTGCTATGTAAACGAAATCCTCATCTGCCGCGAGAGCGGTCATGTAAGCGTAGACAGGATCGATTTCGGAAGTCCACACGACCCTGCCGTTGGGATCGAAACGCTGGACTCCGTGGTTGCCTTCCGCCAGCGGATTCGTCGCGACAATGTCGTTGCCGACTTTCTCGAGCGCCTTGAAAAGCCCGCCACGCACGGCCGTCTTGCCCCAAGGCGGATCGCCGGAGTTGCCGACTGTCTCTTTCCACTCGGCAGCCAGATTGTTTGAGACAACTCGATATTCGTAATCGCCCGCGGGAAGCATCTGGCCGTTGTCGTTTCGCCCATCCCAGAGAAGTCTGTGCTTGCCTGCATCTTTGACCTCACCAAGGAGGAGTTGGCGATGGAGCGTGCCGTCGAGATCGTAGATTCCGACCGTTGTGCGGGCCTTGGATGACAGTTCGAAGGTGGCAGATGGCGATTCGCCGGGAGGTCTTCTCAGGGGCGGTTTCTCAGAGACTGGCCCATCGCTTCGAGGCGGGTTGGTTTCTCGACTTGCTGGTGCGGCAATCTCATTTTTCGCACCGCCGCTAACCGGCGGATCACTTCCCTTCTTTGCGACGCTACGGATCGAGGAACCAATTCTCTCCCCCTTCCATATCCTCAAGACTTCATCTGCGGTCAGCGGAGAATTCCAGACATACAGATCTGCAATCACTCCCTCCGATCCAACGTCATGAGCACCACCATTAGAACCAAGAAGAAAGTGGCCGCCGAATTTTTCCAGGCCGGAGTAGGTGAACGGCCCTTCCTTTTCTCCGAACTCCTGGCCGTCGAAGTACTGGATGGCATTTTTTCCGTCCCAGGTCAGGGCAAGGAGGTGCCAGCCGTCGGCGTCCGGCAGGTGGTCGATCCGTTTAGCCCAGCGGGAGCGTTGCATACCCAGAAAAGCTGCACCGCCATGCAGGTACAGCCGGTCTTTGTTATCGAACGGCCCGTGAACGAACAGGTATCCCATCCGGTAGTACGGATTTGTCGGGCGATGCCAGAATGAAACCGTGCCCCTGCTGATGGGAAATGTCGAAGCACCAACCCGGCACACTTCCACCGCCCTCTTCGCCGGTCCGTTTCCGGTCGGAATGTAAGAAGAAGCAGTCCACGGCAGGTGATTGGTCTCGAGTTGCGCAGCATCGAGGACAAGCGGCACATCCTTCAGAATCTGAAAGCCTGCGATATACGCCGTACCCGGCCGCAGTAATTCAAAGCGCCCGACGAGCCGGCGCCATTTGCCTGTCCCCATCTTGACGAACCTGTAATCCTTAATCAGATTCTTGCCGCGCCGGTTGCTGTCGAGACCAAACACCACCGGGCGGATGGTTCCTTCGGCATTTCCCTGGCCCGTGGTGCAATAGACCGACAGGCAGCCAAAGGTCCCTGAACCGTGAATCTTGGCGCCTTTTGAGAGTGGGATAAAAGCAGAATGGAAAATCGTGCCCCGCCCCAAAAGTCGAATCGCGTTCTTCCCGTGAAAAGCCAATTCTGCATCAGTGGCGACGAGCTGCCCTTCGGTCTTCCAGGTCTGAAGCTCGGACTCAAATGAGGAATTCCCCAGATAATTCGTCGCGGGCGTTTCGATGAGGAGACCAGACCTCTCACCGGCCGGATGCCCTGCGAAGCTCTGGAATCGCGGCTCGTTGGTTTTTGCCTCATGAAGGGAGTCAGAGTCGAGGCTGTAAAAAGTCGCAGCGCCATTTCGCCGCACCTGAATCCTGCTTATCCCAGTTGCGCCTTTCATGAGATCCCCTTGCAGGGGGACTGATATCACGGGACTCTGAAGTCCTTCGGCGATGGCAAAGGAAGGCGGCAGCAAGAGGGCTGCAAGCAGGACCAGCCTGGAATGGCTATAGAGGACCTGGTTCATGGATTTCGTCTCCGAACATCAAGTGGAACCAGTATCATAAGG
>Ga0187827_10004533_pt1 | contig 17061 bp, 15 predicted proteins | sample ETNtaG_39_FD_167969 | JGI IMG/M metagenome (GOLD analysis project Ga0187827, IMG submission 167969) | Marine microbial and viral communities from oxygen minimum zone, Eastern Pacific Ocean - ETNP2014_SV_150_PacBio MetaG (Illumina Assembly) | ecosystem: Environmental > Aquatic > Marine > Hypoxic...
TTAAGGTTCGTAATTGTATACCTCGATTTTCTATTTCTGTTCGGTCAATATGATCCGAACCGGTCGTTGCACAGGAGATTATCTTAAGATTTAAAGCCTTTCTAACCATTTCATCCGTTATCCGAACTCTCATTGAGGCATCAACTAAAGCATCAGCATCTAACAAAGCATCTTGAAGCGCAGAATCTGAAGAATCGACATGAATTATTTTGGCTAAATTGTTAAAATTAGCAACAATCGCATGATATCCAAAATCAGAACCTAAGTAGAAGATCTTAATCATTTATTTATTAAAAGTCCTACTATATTTAACGACATTCTTCTGTTTCATCAAAAAACCACTTTCTTCCAAATGTAGCAGGTGGAATGGTGTCACATCTTTTATTGTCTATATTCAATAACGGACTTCTACCCGCAGGGGCATCATTTGTATCAAAACGAGCCAGTAATAGTGGTTGAGAAAAAGACAAATTAACAGCCCTTTCTATTGTAAATCCCACGGAATGTCCTGAATCGGCAGCACATTTTCCAACTTTTAAAGAAACTGCATTTTTTCCTCCATAAGGATAGCTTATGAAATGTGTCCTTTTACCTGTTAACTCTTTCAACATAATCTGGTTTCTTTGCAAATCTTCTATTATCTCAGATTCAGATATTTGACTTTTTACATTGTGTTCGTAACCGTGAGAACCGATCATAGATTTATCAGCCAAATCGGTTATCATATCTTTATTCATATAGAAAGTGTTAGAATGTCCAGCTTCGTTATCATTATATTTTCTGTATATTTCTTCTATGATCTTCTCTACGATTTCTGAAGGCAACATATGATTTAACAGGTATTTAATGTAACACACCTCCAGAGTATCGTATGTATTCTGTCCTTCAACAGGTTGAAAACTTTCAAATGAGACGGGCACATTTACGTTAGCTTTTCTTAGAGCAGACTCAACAATCTCAATAAACTTACCAGGTGGGATTATAGAACGAAGCCAATGAATCTTATGAACCGTATTTACCCTCCTATTTTCTAAACATGATCCATTTACAAAGAATAGAGCTTTAATATTTAATGAATCTAATACAGGTTTTGCCAAAGTATATTGCTCTACAAATTGGTCGTCAAAAGTTATTAAGCAATAACGCCCATCACCTATATCTTTACCTTTTGAGTACATGCATAACAATTCCTCTGGTGTAATAACTAAAAAGTTCCTACCAATAACCTCTAGCTGTTGTTTTAGCTTTTCTGGAGTTACAGCATGGATTCCCGGATACTTAGAAGCAGTATACTTACGTATATAGTGATATGTTACAACTAATAGCATAAACATTACTTTGAACTAATAGGAGTTAGTCAATCTAAGACCTTCTTAAAAGTGTTAATATAATAAACACCTTTAAAAGGACCTCTATGTTCTTTGTATAGGTATTTATTTTTAAATTTTTCTTTTAATATCGCTGCGTTTCTATGCCTTTTATCAATAATTAAGTAAAAATCCTCAGGGAATCTATCTTCCATATAAAGAAGATCTAATGCCGCACAACGTTCTTCAGTAAGACATGGACCATCAAGAAAAACCATGTTTGGAATTATATCAGGAACTTTAGAATAGACCCATCCCTTGACTCCATCATATTCCTTTTCATTAATGGGGCTATATAAAACATTAACGTATTTTAAAAGATTTGATGGCATTGTGTCACTAGTGACATTGGCCCATTCTTCCACATGATCAATGGAAAACAAGAAACCACCCACACCTTGCATAGCATTAGCTGCTAAAGCACTTCCTATAACATAGGTAGACCAACCTGATCCGAACTCTAATACTACTTCTGGTTTTCGCTTTCGTACAGCCTTATACAAGAATATAAGATCGTTATAATCAGCCCCAATGGCATAAGACGGACGTTCGCTAATAATTCTTTTAAATGAGTCAACACTAAGAACACGGTTTGAAAAAAATCGATGCTTATTTACAGACGTCACAATTGGAGCTGCAATCCAGCGTAACAACTTAATTATTCTGTAATATAATGGCCTAAAGTATTCTTTCACAACGTATAGACTATACTTAACACCTTACACTTTTATTACTCAGTCTTACTAATAAACAATTTGATTCATTTCACAACTCCCCTTACAGCCGTTGTTTTGGAAGCAACTTTACCACATACATTCCTTTTGAAAAATAAAACCTAAGCAGCATCTCAACATTCAAAGTCGAACCTAAAACAGTTTAAACTGGCTGAATGATCCTGTCATAAAGTGAGCATAGTAGTTTATCTTGTTTCTTGATTAGTATTAACCTACCTGATGAGGCAATATACAAGTTGTTCAGGATGCTATAGGGGAGTAATTATACTATACCAATTTTAGAATCCTTGGCATTGAAGATAATTGGAAAGTAGCATGAAGTTGAAATACCAAGATACTAAAGCTCTTATGACATTAAACAAATATCTCGCTATAGTTTATTAAGGGACATATTTGGCCTATCTTTATCTCCATCAGATTTTACCATATATGTATCTTCATATTTTATATTGGAAACCGCAGATCCATTAATATTAATTCTGAAGAAAGCATTAATAATATTAAAAATATACTTTAAAGGTTGAAATGAAAGGACAAGACTATAAATAGAATCGTTCACATCATATTTTCTCAAGCCTACCTCAAGTAGAACTTTTTCAAACCTAGTAGTACTACAATAGAAATCTACTGCGACACACCCCTGATGTGTCGCCCAACTTAATGCACCTTGTAATAACTTTACTAAGTTAAGATCGTTTTCACCTATCCACGCATTAGTACTATTGGGAATAATTTCAATGATTCTAAATACCTTCAGGCCATTTAAATCTGCTTCTGTAGTTGTAATAACCTCTTCAATTCTAGCAACAATTGATCCAGTTAATTTTGGTTCTCCAAAAAACAAATATTTATATCCCTTACTATCAAGATACCGCCATCTCCAGAAATCTGTATTTCTATATAACGAAAAGATCCTTAATGGGAAAGTCGTTTCTTCCCACACACTTGCTATCTCTTCCACATTAGGTATATTAGGCTCTATAGCAGAAACACCTTTCCACTCCTTTGCCCATTCCATAAGATCTTCATAGCGTGTCTTTATAGTAAGCAACTTATAATAGCCAACGATTTCTAAGGGGGCAACATACCTGTGCATTAAATCAAGTATATTAAACCCAGTATAAACATAGAAAGGCAATGAAGTCTTTGGATCAGAACCTAATCCGGTAATAATACCCATTTTTTTCATAGCCTCATTAAGGAGTAAGAGTCCCAACCTCCCATGCCGATAACATTTATCAATAGACCACATTGCAGAAGCACCTCCGAGAACAACCCTCATTGCTTTGTTATCAATAGGAACTTGATATAAACCTGGAATAGTACCTCTGAACCCTATCAGCTTGTTTTGATCAAGCAATAAAAACGTATTCATCTTCTTTTTTGCATCACCAAAACCTTTAAACTGCCAGTCAAACAAGTCTTTGTCACAAACAGGATGATCTTCCCGCCAGTTTCTTTTAATAAACCCCCTAACATCTTCCCAGTATTTATCATTATAGGGAACAATTCTTACATCTTTATGTGAAATCAACTTATAATCCTGCTCTTTCTATAAAGAATTCATTGTTCGGCAAACACAATCTATTATATCTCTGACGGTAGACAAATTTATAGTGTTTTCAAAAGGAATGTCTATATTAAACTCATCCTGAATAGCAGCCATAAGTCTCACATGTCCGATGGAATCCCAATCCCCGATATCTTTCTGTGAAAATTTATCCTTTATTACAATATCTTCTACCTCAAAAATATCATAGAATATATTAATAATACTATACTCTATCTTGCTTCTATCCATTCTACCGTTCCAGTCTTAAAGTTTTTTGTAGGATAAGCTTTTATATCTTCAATAGCTATTTAACATGCACCTCAAATATTGCATTATACACTTCTCTTGAGATGCTACTTTTTCTACTTTAATTTTGTCTTTAGCTATATTTATTTAACTGTGTTTTTGTAATCTTCTATCAGTCTCATCCTGTTAACTTTACCAACAGTTAGCTTAGGTATGAAATCCACATAAATCAATTGACTGGGCATCTTATAAGAAGCCATTGTTTTCTTTAATTCCCTTAACAATGCTCTATTGTCCAACTCAACCTCTTTACCTACTGTAATAAAAGCAATAATATCCTGTCCCAATAAAGGATGAGGAACACCAATGACAGCAACTTCTACGCCACTCAAAATCTTCATGATCTGATTCTCAATCTCGCCAGGAGATATACGATACCCACCCCTTTTAATCATATCTGTTTGCCTTCCCACAAGCCAAAGATACCCTTCCTCATCAATGTATCCCAAATCTCCTGTTTCAAGGACATTTCCATTTGTGTTAATCCCATTCTCTGTCAACGCACTGCTAACATTTAACGCCACATTTCTGCCCGAGACTATTACTCGACCTATTTCACCTGCTGGCAAAGGTTTCCCGCTATCATCCAGAATAGTTATGTTATTAACAGATATGGGTCTGCCAACACTACCTAGATTTCTATCTTCTCTTTTAAGTGGATTCAGAGTAATGGTACAGGTTGCTTCAGTCATCCCGTAAGCTTGCAGCACATAAACACCAAATGTTTGTTCAAACCTACTAACCAGTTCTTGTGGATGAGGTGCGGAAGCGCTTCCTATAAAAGTCAAACAAGCTTGATCTTCCGGAGTAAATTTATCTGACTTCATTAGAAGCTCACTCAAAATAGATGGGACTACCTGTACAAAGTTTATTTGTTCATTTCTAACCAGTTTCCAAAAATTATCACTATCAAAACCTTCAAGTAAGACTACCTCACTACCATTGTGAAAAGGAAGAAGGATATTACGGTATAATGCTGAAGCATGGTATACAGGTAATATACATAAATGGCGGTGACTGTCGTCAAGTTCATAGGCATCCACCATGCTAAAAAGCTCTGACAACATGTTATCATGTGTAATAACAATTTCCTTAGGTGTTCCGGAAGAACCGGAAGTATACATTACGTAAACAGTATCAGACATACTGTCTTTTTCATTAAAAACCATTTTATCCCGAATTGTTCTAACACTGCTGTTCATATTTAATACTTTAACATTCTTTAGTTCTTGATACTCAGACAGGCCTGAACTAGCCAGCAGGCATGTGGCACTCGATGTATACACTAGTAGAGAAAGTTCACTCACTGATGCTTTCGGAGAAACTGGTACAGGAATTATACCAGCCACAATAGCGCCAAAAAACATTGACAAAGAAGTAATAGAGTTATCCATTATTATCATAATCCTATCCCCACAACTTACTCCATTGCCATGTAAAAAGAAGGTCGATGTCTCTATCTCCTTCCAAAAGCCTGAATAGCTACAGATCCTGGAAGTCAGGTACTCCTTTATAAACACCTTTTCCCCATGCTCCCTACACTTTCTGTACAGATATTGTCCGGCCGGGAATAAATCAATCTTCATTATATTCCTTTACCCTGGCCTTAAAAAGTCTTTCGAAATATTTCTTCCTGTTTGAAAGAGACTCATTCCTCTTTAGTACATTTTCTCGCTCATAATCCTTTACCGAACTTAGTGTATAACCCACCGGATTATACGTTACGGACTGCAGATACTTATAATTATAATAAATCCGCGCTGAAACGTAACACTTGACCATGTCTACAAAATGGTTAAGATCATCTATTGTAGTACCGAGGTTTATAATATCTCCATCCTGTATATCGAAAATAATTGGTTTATGTATTATAGTGTGATGTCTTATCATAGAAGTTATTATACGTATCTCCAGATACTCCCGACTCTTGATATCCTTAAATAGAATCGGTGCTACAAGAAGATTTGAATATATATAACTGCTTCGGCGGATGTATCGGGTTCTTTCTATGAATTTCTGGTATATGGATCGACAATTATTAAAATGTTCAGGAGAATACCCACCAATGAGCAAGGCGTCTAGGCCAACTAAATCCTTATGATACTTTACAAAAAGATCTTCTTTTTTTATCACACATCTATAAACATCATCATCGCCGATTTCACAAGGGCATACATCACATGCTAAACAACGATTAACTTCTTCGTCAACAAAGTAGAAAAGTCTGAAATCGGCTTTGTCTGACAGGTTGGTTGATAATATCTTTTCATGTATAAGACGCTTTGCTGTATCATCTAAATCCTGAAGAATGACAATACCAATCCTGGGCCTGTCCTTCAACTTAAGAGTGTCGCCAAATTTCTTCATAATTATGGTCTGTGCAATCCTGTTTCCAGTGCCTATAGATGTGTCTATACCGTAGTCATCATTGTAAATTGTTCCTAAATCTCCTGCATGCCCTGTACCACCATACTGAGCAGTTGTCTCTGCATCATTTCCAATAGCCAGCATACCAATATTCAGAAAATCAACCATCTGGTAGATCAGGGTAGTCTCCTGTCCTCCATTTCTTTTGGCCCCAACGGAAATTCCAGCCATGAACTTGTCCTTAACACATTCATTCTCCTTCCGAAGCACTTGAACTAAGCTATGAGTCAGTGATCCCCTGTCACCAAAATACACTGGCCCTGAAATAAGAATACCGTCAGCCGAGTCTATCCTATCAAGAAAATTATCGTGTACTTTCGACTGCTTAGAGGTCTCTCCCATTACTTCCGATAGACATATATGTTCTATATCTACACCACAAGACCTAGCCTTCCACAGTGCAGCAGCCAGTAGTATCTCTGAATTACTCAATCCGACGCCTCCATCATATCCCTTCTGATTAGAGTAGGTTTCACCAAGTGACAAATTTGAATCCTCACCGCACCTTATATGTGCACTTATACTCAGATTTGCCTGATTTTTTATATATTCTATTAAATGCTCTCGGGAGTCGATCGAGCATAATTCTTCTATTAACTTCACAGAACCACTTCCCCTTCTTAGATTCCTTAGGCTAGCAGAGATACCAATAAGTTTCATTTTTTCTCCTCAACAAGCTCTATTAAAATCCCTTTTGACGGCAACGGATCCATAAAGGCAACTCTACACCCACGAAAACCATTAACAGGCTTATTGTTTAAAACCCTATAGCCTGATGCCTCATATCTCCCAATTGAACTACCAAGGTCTGCCGCTGTAAATGCAATGTGATGAATAGTGTTCCCGTCAATAGTTTTCCACTTCCTGTCTATTCTTATCGTCACTTTGTTCTATGAACTATGCTTCAGAATAAGAATGTTACTTATTAGGGAAACAATAGTGAAGTGTCTTTTGTGCTTTAACATTTGTCTCTGCAAGGATGTTTGCAATACGCTCACCAGCATGACTGTCACCAAACAGAGTAGAACATTCATATTTCCCATGCTTAATCTGTTTGATAATTTTATCTTCTATCTCATTAGCATCATATCCAGAGTGCATAACATTTCCCGCATGCTCTCTGTTTGCCTGTCTGGTCCCAATATCAACAACAGGAACACCCAGAAAAGCTCCCTCGCGTAAAGCTGAACTTGAATTCCCCACAAGACATGCACAGTTATTGATTAAACGTGCATAATCCTCTACACCAAAATTACGATAAAAATGTATAAAATCTGGATTTTTCCTCTCTCTAAACATTCTAATACCCTTAGCAATATCATCTGAACCAGCATCAACATTTGGCCACAACCAGACTGTTTGTATGCTAATCTCTTCGATAGCCTTCAATGTTTCGTTTATCTGCCTCATACCATCTCCAAACTCCGTTGTAACAGGATGTTGAAGTACGACAAGGTATGGTTCCTTAGCATTCACAATAGGCCCAACACCTCTGTATTTCCGTAGTATATCTTGTGAAAGAGTGAGATCAATATTACTTATTGAATCTATTGAGGGACATCCTGTACAAAAAACATTTTTTGGATCCTCACCCATTCTGATTATATAATCAGCAGACTTTTTTGTTGCAGGAAAATGTATATGAGACAATTTTGTTACAGCGTGGCGTACACTTTCATCGATTGATCCGGTTATTTCTCCACCCTGGGTATGTGCAACCATTATGTTCATATAACTAGCAGCAATTGCTGTTGCTATAGTTTCAAAACGATCCGCAACTGTAATAACTATGTCAGGATCAAGGTTTTGAAATATCGTAGAAAGCTCAATAATTGCTACTCCTGTAGACTTAGCCATTGTCGTAGGATTCTCTCCTTCAACTATTGAGTATAATATTGAATTTACATAATACCCATCATCTTCAATTATTTTCCTGACATTTCCAAAACGGTATAATAACGCAGACGCACCCACAACAAGCATTAATTCAAGATCAGGGTGATCTTTAATAGCACTCATGACGGACTTTATCCGCCCATAATTTGCACGGCTGTTTACCACAACACAAATTTTGCGTTTCTTACTGTACATCAATCTTCATTTGTATAAATATTCAATCTGCAGCACATCAGATCTACGGCATTCACATATTGCTTGATTATAAATAATAATCTACTTCAACGAGTCTTTCTTGAGCCTAGCAGAATTTACAACATTTTCTATGATTCCAGAATATTTACTTAATGCAACACCATCAATATCTGAAAAACAATCACTGAATAGTTTTCGACGACCTCTCATAATTCTCTCATCTATTTCAGGGTTTTTTAGTCTTTTTTTTACTAATACTTCCAGTTCATCAGCACTTTCAGCAACATCATAAAGATCTAAATTATTACGCCAATGAAAATCATTAAAGTTCTTAGTCTCCTTGTAATTATAAAACAGTGGGAATATTACGGGTTTTCCCGCAACAGATGATTCAACCGCTGTTGATGATTGAAGTGCTATAACCACATCACTATTCAGAATTAAATCATGGGTATTTACGTTAAATTCAGCAGTGTAATTCCTCAATTTGTTTAAATCAATACCAGCCTCATTAACAATTCTCAAATATTCGGCCCATGAACCATCTCTTTTAACTATTGCTTCCGGTTTAAACTTAATGACAAAATCAACATCAGGTAGTTTCATTGCAAGACGAACAATAGAAACATGCAAATCTCTGAACAGGTCAACACGATGTGGCCATATCATCTCTGTATAAGAATATTTACTACGAAATCTTTCCTCGTCTTCAGCAAGCTTTTCTTTGCCAAAAAGACTCATGCGGTAGTCAAAGAAAAAAAGTGTTACCCGTTTTCTTCTATTCTTGAATTTACTAATAGACCCGCCATTACCTGCAGTTATCAGCTTTTGTAAGTAATCCATCCTCAAGGCCCCATACGCGCTAGTATGACTATCTTCTGCAAAACCTGATTCTACAAAAGATTCTTTACACCTCTTGTTGATTGTAACAACATGCTTTACTGGATAACCCTTATAATTACGATGCCTTTCAGTCATCCCATCATATCCACGATCACACCTAACAAGCCCCTCTCTAAATAGCAAAACGTGAGGAATCCCTCTGTTTGCAAAATTCATAACCCAGGGCCAATCTTCAAAATACACGTAGTTATGTGATATTATACAATCAATTTTTATAAACATAGACAATGACGATAAAAGACCACTAAAGAATAAATCTATTTTCCCCTTCAACTCATATAGTTCATCTCCAACTTCAGCGTTCATATATTTCTTAAAAGAGGGTTTCTTATCCGTAAAAGCAGTAATTAATTTTCTTTCCCAATTGCCATCCATGGTTAGCACTCTGAACTTACTAACTTGAGACAAATATACAGTATCGCCTCTGAATTTATCTGCATGAATTGCTAAAATAGTAATTTTACCTGAAACAGCAGTCTGAGAATTATTCCCATTCTTTTGCATCTTTATAGCAAACATTTTGTAAAGCAAAGCAATAACAAAATAATGGTTATTTCTTACAAGCCAATGGAAAATAATTCTGAGTATAAATGAAGTATATTTTGTTAGTATTTTGTAATTCATTATAATATCCTTATTACCTTCCCCTTCATATTTACACTGCCATAAGCCACAAAACTTTTTTAGCTTTACGTGCTTATTGTCTTACATACTCCTTGCAAAGCATTTATGGAAGCAATAACTTTTTACAACACACTCACATATGCATTTAAATGATGAAGAATCTTTTTCTGATCTCCAAGAGGCATAGATCTATTACAATTCTATATCCTCCCATTGTAATATTCTTTCAGGCGAAACATTCCTTCTCAAGCGGAGCCCTATAATGCTCTCTTTTTCATTTGGCAGGATACCGTTACCTGGCTTTTTTAACATCAGCATATTCCTTTCTAAAACAGTTCCTTTTAATAATTTTCTTGTTGGAGCCACACTCTTGGAGAACAATGATTTTGTATCAATCATGTCCGCAGCAGATGCATCCTTGTCTACAGGATTTTGATCCATAACATGTATGGCTTCTCTTGTCCTGACTAACATTGCAAGCTCATCAATCGCAATAGAAGCAACGACGTCAGGACCAAATAGTCTCCTATCAATAACTACATGAACCTCAACTAAATCAGCGTTTCTGGCCATTGCAGTAAGACATGGATAGACGCTACCAGAGTGATCAGATAATCCGACAGGACATTTATACCTTTTGCGAAACTCATCTAGAACATTAAGGCCAATATCTTCCAATGACACAGGATAGCAACTTGTACACTGAAATAGTGCAAACTGTACACCTCTTTGATTCAGCTTTTTGGTTATTTTGTCTATCTCTCCATAACTACTCATACCTGTGCTGAGAAGCACAGGCTTCTTAGTATCGATAATCGCATCCAAAAGATCAGGCGTACTGATTTCGCCAGAACCTACTTTCCACGCAGGCACTCCAATTTCATTAAGCATCTTAACTGCCTTAACACTAAAAGGTGAACTCAGAAAAACCAGACCCTTTTCTCTGGAATGCTCTAATAGACCATCCCACTGATCCTCCTTAAATTCCATCCGCTTCCAATAGTCATAACGTGTTTTATCCTGACAACTGAAGCTCACTCGAAACTTTTCATCTAAGGTAGACTCTTCAGCAGCTATATGAGTCTGAAATTTAACCGCATCTGCTCCTGTCCCGGCAATAGCATCAATATATGCATGAGCGGTCCCCAATGACCCCTCATGTGCCTGAGCAACTTCAGCTATAATAAATGAACGGCCTCTACCAACCTTATGTTTCCCAATAGAAAATTCGTCAACCGTCATATTCTTTTCTTAGTTATCATTAATTACTAAGGAGTGCACTATATAACTTACATTAACAATAGACTGATCAGCAGATTTATGTAAGAATTTTCGTTTTAACTTTTCCTGGCAAAGAGTTATGTGTAAATCATTTAATGTTCCCAGTAGCAACTTGTATTGCTATCTTTTTTAACCAACAACAATATTAAAATATTCCTCCATTAACATTTGGTAAGTCTTGTTACCATAAAATATATCATTGATAAGCTTTCTTGATTTCTCGTGGTCAACAAGATCATTAATAGCCCTTTTATCGTGACTTAATATCCAAATCAATTTTTTTATGTTCTCTGCTTTAATGCAAACATCATATGTTTCATAAATTGTGCTATTATTGTGAATATAGCTTGGTACAATTATTGGCACCTTGTCTAACAAAAGTTGGAACCCAATACTACTACCATAAAGTATACCAATGTCCGCCCAGTCTGACAAAACAATTGATGGTATGTCTAAAGCATTACAACCTTTAAAGCTCGGGTTATCTGCATTTACTAAATCAGTTATCTTGCGTGGCCTATATACAATATTTATGTGCTCCAACTCCTCAAGCGCTTTAATAGTTTTACATAACATTTCTGGAATAACATTATATTTAGCACTGTTAATGAAAAGAACAACATTCAATTTTGCTTTATCACCGTATTCAAAATTATATTTTCCTAGCAAATAGCTTTTAATAACATCATTCCACTCATAAGTGTATCTCAAATTACCAACTTCAATTATTCTCTTGTGTTCTTTGAACTTACCTGATGATGGTGAATGGTAGTATGTGTCTTTCTGATAATAACAGGCCAAGTACTTTTCATAGTAATACCTTTTACCTCTAATCTTGTTTATAATCTTATTCTTTATGAAATCATTATATTTTAATTTACCTTTAGATATATTATCTATGTCTGCACTCGTATAAATACCATGGGGGTAGCATCTTGTTGATATAAATTTTTTTCTTGCATATTTCACAACATGTTTAGCAGGAAAGCCTAATTCATTGCCGAAATCTCCCATTACTACGCAAGAGTCACTGAGACCATAAATAAACTTTTTTATGGTTCCTGACAAAACAAACTCATAAACCCTTTTACCGACAGCTTTTATGACTGCCAAAAAGAAATTCGTATATGGAATTCTTCTATAAAATGCCAGATCTGCATTCAAGAATTTTCGATAACTCCTAAAGATTATTTTATAAAATGGAGAAAATACTATATCATAAAAGTATGCCGGATATACCTTGTGTATTCTATTCAAGAATTCCAAGTGATCTTGTGCACCTGGCAATTCTTCCCATTCTAGTAAAAGCTGGACTGTTCCTTTTTTATTTTTTAAGACATAATCAATGAACGGCAACACATGGTCCAGAGCAGCAAAATGTCTTATAAATATTACAAAATTGCTTTTCATTCGATTAATATTTGAGCGAACCTATTCATTACCTTTTCAACAATTATCTGGTCCACGTATTCATCTTTGTATAACCTGTGTTTTTTACCTTCCTACTTCGTTGTAACCGGCCTTTAAAAAGGCTTTGTAACAGACTGTATTGTTTCCATATATACCCACAGTCAGTTTATTTAAATTAAGTTCCTGGGAAGCATATTCAGTTGCAAGATTAACTGCCTCAGTTCCGTATCCTCCACCCCATTTCTCTTTATTTCCAATGAACAAACCTAAATTCCCAACTTTTGCAGATATTGCAAACGCCATCATCATTAAAATGAAGTGGCTCCCATGTGATGGGTAATGTACATTTAATACATCTTTGCAATTTCATATTACACCTCCCTAATCATTACACGCTTTAACTCTTTATGCCTTCACGCATTACCCTTAGGGTTCAAAAAGCATATTCATAAAGAATGTCATAATTAATATTCTCAAGAGATTTATCAATTGCATCAAGAACATTTTGATCATCAAAAGCAATTCTTCCTTCAACAGCGTCAACTTCAACCACAGAGCATCGCTTCTTTATTAATCCAAATACTCTTGGGTGCCAATAATTCCCTTTTACATCAATAAGCACTATTGGCTTATTGCTAGGCAATGAATAACCAAAGGTAGTAGTGGCGAAGTTGCCAAATATAATACAGTCTACCTGGTCCATAACATCTTCAAATCTATCCTTTATAACCTTGTTAGCATATCCTTCAAATACCGCATCTATATCATTTGAAGTCGATGGGTGTGGTTTATAAACAACATAATACCCATTTGACCTCAAAAGCTTCCCAAGTCTTAACTCAAGGTCAAGCTGCGCATATGCATAAGCTCCTGGGAAAAAAGGATAGTAAAGACCTGTCATTGAAAAGCCAACAATCATAATCTTTTTAATTTCATTAACAGGCTTTTTCCTCTGCTGTTCAGTAAACAATTGTTTGTAATAAGATTGTTTTATGAATGTTATACTTCCCATTCTTAAATCAGAGGGAAACTTTTCTACGGTATCTTGTAAAAGCGTCTTATGCCCTGCAGTCACCGTTACGTATTGATCCACCATGACAAGCAATTTCAAAGTTTCAGGATGATAGCCATAGCAATAATTATTGCCATGATTAAACCCTACGACCTCCCCCCCAGCATGCCTATAAGATGCACAAAATAATCTAGCAATAGAATTTCCTAATCCTGTAACTAATAATTTTTTCGGTTTAAACCTGCTGAACGCATTAAAGTTATGTTTAAAAAGCAATAAACTGCTTATGAATCTTCCCTCCAGCTCTTTTTCCAGTAATCTAAGCAATTGACTGTTAATTTCTGGAAATTGCTTTTTAATTAAAACAAAAAAACGATGAACAAATTCAAGTATATCATCATGTTCAGATTCTTTCTTAACTTCTTCACATCTATTATTTGCAAAGAGCAGAAGCGGCAGTTGGACGGGTGATATCTTATTTTGTTTACAATACAAACCAGCTTCTTGCGAGTCTCTGCATCCTATTGAAAAAAACGGAGCTGGGATATTAGTTAAAAAATTCTTATTAGCAAAAACAGAAGGATTTAAATTGTATTTTATAGCTCGTAAAACATTTTTAATTTTTTCCTGGAAATTCAGACTGGAAACAACCTTGCCAATAAAGTCTATTTTAGAAAGATATTCATATCCAAATACCGAAATATCATTTGGAACCCTTACCTTCTCTGTACCAATTACATATTCATATCCTCTTTCCTTTAATCTTATCAATCTTAATACTTCTGAAATCCACATTGAAGTAGTACTGATTATTTTTAGATTAGAAATAGCTATCCAGTAAACAACATCATCATCGTTATATTGCTTTATAGAATTTTGAAAGGAAGCATGAATATTATCGTAAATACGACTGAATTCTATTCCAGTTACAGGAATAAAATAATTTTCCAACCATTTCTCAGTACCAGTATTTCTAATACCTGCGATATTTATTGGATATACCCTACTATTCATTATCCAGAGTTCACCCCTTACACTTTTCAAAAATTAGCTGATCAACATATTTCCCTTTGTATTCCTGTGATCTTCAATATTCCAACTTAGTTATAGCCAGCTTTTATGAAAGCCCTGCTGCAGCCTGTATTGTCTTCACATATAACAGTCCCAAATTAGCATATTTGTGTAATTGGTCAATCCCCCCAATTCTGATGTTCCTTATATGTTCGTTATCACCACTTGTGTAAATATCAAACAAAAAGTCATTATGGCTCTTATCCATCCTCTTGATGTACTCTTTAAGTTCCTCCATACTATATGAGTTGATTTCCTGAATCTAACCCTATTATATTAATCCATTGTAAGATACAGGAATCGTAGACGGTAAATTTCCATCGAAACTCTTCGAACAGGAGTTTGTAAAAATTTAAGGCCTTAGGACAGCCTATTCACCACCAGACAGGAGTCTGGTCGTTTATCGGAATGCTAAATTAAAATCGACACTTAAATAATTCCATACAAGAAGTTACTACAACCTACATTCAATTTTATACATATCCCTTCAAATCATCTAAACGTCTTCCATCTGCTTTCCATGAATCTGGTCACTTCTTCACCTTTCCTCCATTCAACATATATCTCTCCAACTTCTTCAGAAATTAATATTTTTATACACATTCTTTTTCTACAATTTTCATGTCATTTTCTATTTAATCAGTCTTATAACTTCAAATGCCTCCGCAGTTTCAAGTCCGACTTGTATACCCCATTGTTTAGCTTTTATTTCTATAGATTCTACTGATCTCATGTGGGGATATTCCCTGATTTCACATTTATATTCTTTCATTGCCCTTACTTTAAGTTTGATGGTTTTCGATATATCCACAAAATATTCTGGCATGAAATGTGTTAATGAAGAAGGGGCATTCCATTCAGTAGATGATGGTATTTCAAATGAATAAAGCTCCTTTACACTCTCATCTACTGCAGGTCTGAAGGCTGTTATTACTGCCTTGAACGTTATCTGGTGGTCAATATTGAGGTCGCCGTAATGGTGAGTAAATACTATGTCCGGCTTAATATCTTCTTTAATCTTTTCAATTGTTTTGATAATATCAAGCAGTGGTATTGTGTCAAATCTGTTATCAGGAAAATCAAAAGTATATACCTTTTTAGCCCCCAAAATCTTATTAGCATCTTCTGCCGTTTTTTTTAGTTCCGCAACCTCGCTATCTCTTTTTACTCTCATTCTCTTTTTATCTCTCGATGTAATACCTTCTCCGAGTATAAGTGTATAAACATCATTACCTTCTAGTGCAAACCTTGCCATTGACCCACCACAGCCAAGCACCTCATCATCAGGATGCGCTACAACTACAAGTATTTTATTCATTATTCCGTCCTATCAAAATGCATCTGAATCAGCCATTGTAATAAACCAATTATCATATTTGATAAGGCCAGCAAGATAGTTATTTTTAATTGGCTTTAGTGCAAAATGTGTATTAAACCCTGTTGGCCTGAATCCGATCGAATAAAGCATTTCAAAATATGTATTAGAAGGGAAACACCAAGCAAAAATGACATCTACCTTAGCCCAACCAAAGAAATCAAAAGCCCTATGCAATAGGGATTGAAATATGAGCTTCTCATTTTGCTTTCTAGAAAGAAAATCAACAAGATGTCCACAAAAAACATTTTCCTTACGAAACAACTTTAAGACCATATATCCCACAATTTCCTCATTTATTTTTGCAACATTTGCAATGTAATGCTCAAGAGGATTATTAAAGAACTTCCAATTCAAAAAAGAGGAATTGCGAATAACCGCATTTTTTGCCGGATTAGCGATAGAAGACAGTTCCCATAGATTGTCTATTTCTTCATTAAAAATCTTTACTCTCTCTATTTTAATATCACGATCGTATTCACTATCAGATTTAATCTTTTGTGTATATAATTCCATACACCTAAAATCAGCAATATGCTCCCAACCCATCACTTTTGAATGAAGAGGAAACGCATAATCATTTGGAAAACCATAAATAAAATTAAAACCCTCTTTTTCACATCGTTTATATACTCGGTCTGCTATCAATATAGTATTATTAATATTTCTATGCTCATTGTGGATGAACAATTGAATTCCAAAACCAGCCTTTACTAGTTCTTTTTTAAACTGGACCTGGACCGGCATTACAGCATATGTGGCAACTATTTTCCCATCAAGTTCACCTACTTCAACAATGCTTTGCCCAAAAGGACCACACTTATTAATCCATTCCCAAAATCCAATGGTTCTTTTATGAGGTGCACCAATTATAAACAAGTCGACTATTCTGCTTTCATCACCAAGCC
>Ga0187827_10004535_pt1 | contig 17051 bp, 16 predicted proteins | sample ETNtaG_39_FD_167969 | JGI IMG/M metagenome (GOLD analysis project Ga0187827, IMG submission 167969) | Marine microbial and viral communities from oxygen minimum zone, Eastern Pacific Ocean - ETNP2014_SV_150_PacBio MetaG (Illumina Assembly) | ecosystem: Environmental > Aquatic > Marine > Hypoxic...
TTTATTGCTATATGTTACAAAACCACGATCAAAATATACTGATGCACCAGATAGACTTGTCAGAGTGCTTGCAAGGCTTCCACCAGTGCATGACTCTGCGACTGAAATAGTCAGCTTATTCTGGATCAAAAAATCTGCCAAAGCCTTAACATTATCTGTATTTATCACTCATCCTCCAATGCAATATTTACTATCTCAAACACGTTGTTAGATAAATTTCTGGTGGCGCGAATTACTTCAAGCTCTTTTCTTTGTAGTTCAGAGTAATTCGACGTATATTTTTTCCATAGATTAAATATACCAACTAGTCTTGCAGCCACTTGCGGATTGATACTGTCAAGCTCCAAGATGAATTCGCCGAATAGTCGATAACCATCTCGACAATGAAATTGATGATGGTTTTGCGTAAAAGCGCCAATCAACGATCGAACTCTGTTAGGATTTTTGATGGAAAAGAGTCTATGGCCTATCAAATCCTCAACTCTAGATGGCGTCATTAGTGGAGATAAACTTTGATAGCTAAACCACATATCTATAACCTGTGCATCGTTCATAAATTCATTATATATGCGCTCAATTACCTCATCAAAGTAAGGGTTATGAGTTCTTATAAGAGCCTCAAAAGAAGCCATTTTATCAGTCATACAGTTTGCACTATTAAACTGTTCATATGCCAATTCATGGCTATCGCTGTTAACTAAATATTTTAGACAAAGATTTTTTAGCGCTCTCTTGCCAATCGAATCAGTAGAAAGATCGAATGGTTTATTCGTGCTTAATTTTTCATAGGTAGAGATTAAGACTCCTTTGAGCTCATTGCTAACTGCGTTAATTACACTTTCACGTTTTTGATGCAACTTAGAGACATCAATTTTAGAAACGCTTTGGTGTAGAATTCGCTCTGAAGGAATCTCTAACATTTTTGATAACAAAGCATAATCTGACTCCTGTTTAAGAAGCCTTTCTATGACATCGAAAAGATTACACTGATCAAAATCTTCCGGCTCTAAAATATATTGCAACCATAAACTTTGTATACTATCCCAGCGATTAAAGGAGTCTGTGTCATTCAGTGACAAATAGAATTTATCCTTATTTGAGATATTTGAATTAATAATTATTGGAGCTGAAAAATCTCTAAACCATGAAGGTATAGGTCGAGTTTCGATACCTTTGAATTCGATTATTTTTTCAAGTTCATCTAAAAGTATGATGCCCGCAGCAACTTCACAACCTTCGGTGTCAATAAGTCCAAATTTGTTGGGGACAATATAAGGCTTGGACTGATTTTTTTGAATAAATGTGGCTCGATAAATTTTTTTCTTTGCGTCATAGTCATCAATAACCTTGATCTCAGGGGTTCCTGATTTGCTATACCAAGGCATGAAGGCCTCAAAATTAAATTCATTGGCATCTGCCATACTGGCAACAAAGTCATCAATCGTAACTGCATCCCCGTCGTGGCGTTGAAAATATAACTGCATGCCTTTTTGAAAGCCTTCTTCACCAAGAATAGTATGTATCATGCGAATAACCTCAGCTCCCTTGTCGTATACCGTTGCAGTATAGAAATTATCCATGACAATGTAGGATTCTGGTCGCACAGGATGAGCCATAGGGCCAGCATCTTCGTGGAACTGTCTTGTCTTCAAGGATACAACATCTTCAATCCTTTTAATAGAACGAGAACGTATGTCAGAAGAAAATTCTTGGTCTCTGAACACAGTCAAACCCTCCTTCAGACTTAGTTGAAACCAGTCTCTGCAGGTTACCCGATTACCTGTCCAGTTGTGAAAATATTCGTGTGCAATGATAGATTCAATATTGAGAAAATCGCTATCAATTGTCGTGTTATTGTTCGCTAAAATACAGCTGGAATTAAAAATGTTAAGCCCCTTGTTTTCCATCGCGCCGCTATTAAAATCATCGACTGCTACGATCATGTATATATCTAAATCATAGCAAAGACCGAACCTGTCCTCTTCCCACTTAAATGCCCTTTTCAATGACTCCATTGCAAAGGCTGTTTTATGCATATTGTGTGGTTCAACAAAGAGTTTCAAATCGACCTCTCTTCCAAAGCTTGTTGTGTAGCTATCATTCAAGGATTGCAATTTGCCGGCAACCAAAGCAAACAAATAACACGGCTTGGGTGCTGGGTCATGCCAGCTCGCATGCGAGCTTGACTCCCCTATTAAGTTACCATTACTTAGCAGAGCCGGATATTTGTCTCTATCTGCATAAATATGGACTGTAAATACGCTCAAGACATCGGGTCTATCAAGATAATAGGTTATCTTCCTAAATCCGTGCGCCTCGCACTGGGTACAAAAGATACCGTTCGACTGATAAAGACCGCTTAGGTCGATATTACTTTCTGGGTGGATACGGTTTGTTATTTCCAAAACAAAATTGTCTGGCAGCTCGATCAATAATAAACCGTTATCTTTTAACTGATAGTCAGGCTCAATGCCATTTATCTTGATCGACAACAATTCCATCGACTCGCCATTTAGAAACAGCTCTCTCGTTTGAGATATATATTTAGAGTTTATATAAAACAAGATTCTTGATGAAACGATTGTCTCATTATCCTTAAGCTCAAAACTAAGTTCTGTTGTTTTAATCAAAAATGAACTTGGGGTGTAATCTTTGCGATAAATCGGTTGGGGGGTTAGAATACTAATAGAAGAGCTCCTAATAAAATTCTGTAAACGACAAAGGGTAGAAAACCGATCCTCTCAACCAGACGAATAAAGAAAACCACGGTAGCATAGGCGGTGATAGCTGAAATAAAAAATCCAAGTGTCAACATCAACCAATCAACTTCACTAGATCCATTCGCAAGATCAAACAACTTTGCAAGTGTTGCTAGGGCTATAACCGGAATCGCCAGCAGAAATGAAAACTTAATCGACATTTGACGTGAAAGCCCGACTAACAGGGCGGCAGTAATAGTTATGCCTGAACGAGACGTTCCAGGTATAAGCGCAAGAATCTGAAAACACCCAATTATCAGAACATCTGAAGAGCGAATCATATCACGCACTATGTCCATTCGACGATTAAGCCAGTCTGAAAAACCCAACAACAATCCAAAAAAGATTGTTGCAAAAGCTATCACTTCAACCGATCTTAAATTAATCGAGATATCATTCTTAAAGAAAATTCCAACTAAACCTACCGGTATTGTGCCCAACAATACAGCCCAAGCGAGGCCAGCATCTCCTTCCAATCTTCTTGTCTGTAGAGAGTTAAAAAAACTCTTCGACATCGACAACAAGGAGCAGCGGTAATAATATACTATTGCACACAGTGTTCCGAAATGCAGAACCACATCATATGCTAAACCCTGGTCTTTCAGCCCAGAAAGCTTTGGAATAAGTACCAAATGTGCCGAGGATGATATCGGTAAAAATTCAGTTAAACCTTGAACCAGACTTAAAATAATTGTTTGAAATATTTCCACACTATATCCTAAAGCTTACCGGTAAGATCCTGTTCTCTGAAACCATCTAATTTTACTGTTTGTTTTTTTGACAGTGCTAATACTTTGAAACTTTCACCCATTGCACTTGGAAGAATGAGCTGTTTGATTTGCTGGGCAAGCTGGATACGTTTCGCAACATCCTGCTCTTGTAAAAGATAATCCTCTATCCCGAGTGACAACAAGAACATTGCCTGATTACAGTAGCCTAAAATTTCAAATCCAGCGTCGCAAGCACGATCCGCAATGTCAGAAAAGTTTACCGAAGTAGTGATGTCTTGTTTACCTATATTTTCAAATGGGTCATCACTGGCTTTATGATTATAATAACAGCGAAGAGTCCCTTCACTTCGCTGTGGATGTAAATATTCAACTCGATTCATCCCGTAATCAACCAGCAATACAAGGCCATCAGACATAGCCTCATATAAGGACTCAATCCAGGCCAAGGCTTGCAAGTTAATCTCTGTCTTATAGCCTTCAATGAAATTGACAGCTGGTATTTTGATTGATCCTGAAAACGGTTCATCAAACAGACTCCACTGAAACTGCCCGTCTTTATAGTCGACCCCGAGCTCAAAAAAACGTCCATCACTAAACATTAATCTCTTTGCAGGCATAGCATCGAGAACTTCGTTAGCAATAACAACACCAGAAAAAGATTTTGGTAACTCACTCAGCCACTCAACAATATCAACAAGTTCTGGAAGTACTTTTGAAATAGTGTCGTATTGCTGCTGTTTTAACTTTGCACTCAACTCTAAAATATAGTACTTTTTTGGCAATGAATTTAATCTAGCTAGCTCGAAAATTATCTGCGTGGCCAATACTCCATTACCGGCACCAAACTCTAATATACAGGAGCTCTTATTTAGAACCTGTTTGCACTGCCTAGCTAATGAGTAGCCAAACAGGTCTGACATCTCAGGAGCGGTGATGAAATCACCTTGACGACCAATAACAATTGCATTGGAACGATAATAGCCATTATTAGGGCTATACAAAGCAAGATTCATAAATACGTCAAATCCTATTGGCTTAGAGTTTTGACGAATAGTTTGAGATATAATGTCTTCCAGACTCATAAGCAAAATTTTATACTTTCACGGCATAGCTTTGATTAGAATAGTGTGAATTTAAATCTAATACCAAATTATTTTTTATCTATATGAAAACTGCTTTAATTACCGGTGGTGCTGTTAGGATTGGTGCACAAATAGTTAAAACGCTCCATGAAAACAATTATAGAGTTCTAGTGCATTACCATCAATCTAAGAAAAGTGCGCAAACTCTTTGTAATGAGCTCAACGCTATAATTTCTAATTCGGCTGAAATGGTTTGTGCTGATCTAAACATAGTCAGTGATATAGAAAAACTATCAAGCAAGATTGAATCTCTAGATCTACTAATAAACAATGCCTCAGTTTTCTATCAAACACCTCTTACAAACGCAAAGCATGATGACTGGGACAATTTAATCAATGTTAATCTCAAAGCACCCTATTTCTTAGCCACTGAACTGAGCAATAAACTAAAGAACAGAAATGGCTCGATAATTAATATAGTTGATATTCACTCTGAACGCCCCTTAAAGAATCACTCTATCTATAGCATCTCCAAGGCCGGTTTAAATATGCTGACACTCTCCCTTGCTAAAGAGCTCGCTCCCAACGTTCGTGTAAACGGTGTCTCGCCTGGGTCAATTATTTGGCCACAAAATAAAGGCTCGATTAGCGACAAGCAAAAGGAAAATATGCTAGATAGAGTTGCCCTTAAAAGACAGGGAAACCCTAAAGATATAGCTGAAGCGATTCTTTTCCTTGTTAAGTCGGACTATATTACAGGTCAAATAATTAATATTGACGGCGGTAGAACCCTTTATCAGTAATCTTTATAGCTCGTAATGAACCTGCAAGCCCTGCTGAAATGATTCTAAATTATGGTATACTATTTTTGTCGGACATTTTATTTCGACTAAAAAGAATTTTTTATAGCCGTAAAGGTAAAAACCTCAAAAGGCTTGTAATTTATGGGCTATTGGAAGCCACCTACAGAAACCTTATTCAGCAATTGATGAATCTTACTAATCACATTTTAATCCCAATTCAATGCACTCATATTGAGGCCATGTATGTACTCAATAGTCCTAGTATAAAAGGACTTTATTATGAATCACATTTTAATCAATGCAACCCACCAAGAAGAAATTCGAGTTGCTATAACCAAGGATGGAAAGCTTACTGACCTTAACATAGAGACAAGCCTAAACCAGAAAACTAAAGGCAACGTATATAAAGCGAAAATCTCTCGTGTAGAGCAGTCACTCGAGGCTGCATTTGTCGATTACGGCAAGGAAAAGCATGGCTTTCTTCCATTCAAAGAAGTTTCAGATTTTTTTGCCATCGGTATCAAACCGAAAGGTGAAAAATTAGTTATAAGCGATGTCCTCAAAGAGGGACAGGAAATCATCGTGCAGGTCGAAAAAGAAGAACGAGGTAACAAAGGCGCCGCCCTTAGCACCTATATTAACTTGGCAGGTGCATACATGATTCTGACGCCAAATAATCCCAAAAGCGCGGGAATTTCAAGACAGATCAATCAAACAGACAGACAGGCTCTAAAAAAGCTTTTACCCGAGCTGATTCTGCCAAAGCACTCCGGGCTAATAATCCGAACTGAAGGTTCTGGAAAAATTCTAAAAGAGCTTCAATGGGAAGTCGATCATCTCACTAAGTTATGGAAATCAATTAAAACAGCTGCCAAGAATGAGAAAGACCCCTTCTTAATATATCAAGAAAGCGACATCACTGTTAGAGCTCTGCGTGACTACTTAAGAGAGGATACAGATAGTGTTATTATTGACGATCTGGAGACCTACCAAAGAGCAAAGAGTTTTATTAATTTTGTGATGCCTCACTATCTTGACCGTATCAAGTATTTTGATATTACAGAGCATTCATTATTTTCCCATATGAGCATTGAATCACAAGTGAAAAGTGTATTCAATCGAGAAGTCTCGCTTAAATCAGGAGCAACCATAGTTTTCGATGTCACTGAAGCTTTGACTGCAATAGATATTAATTCTGCTCGCGCAACAAGAGGTTCAAATATCGAAGAGACAGCTTTCAAAACAAATATAAATGCCGCAAAAGAGATTGCTAGACAGTTGCGACTAAGAGATATCGGCGGTCTTGTGGTGATTGATTTTATTGATATGAGCTCTACAGAAAATAGGACTTCAATCGAAAAGGCGATGGAAAATGCTTCAGCTAACGATAGAGCTCGCGTACAAATTGGCACAATATCAAGATTCGGACTGCTAGAACTGTCGCGCCAAAGATTAATGAGTTCTGTGGCTGAATCAACCGGCAGAATCTGTTCGCAGTGCAACGGTAGCGGTTCAATCCCGACGATACCAACATTGGCTTTATCCATCGTTCGTCAACTTGAAGATAAATGCAATTCAGACAAAAATTTAAATGACTTTACAGTGCAGTCTTCTATAGAAGTTATTACCTATATCCTGAATGAAAAGAGGCAACATATACAGGCTATTGAAAATAAGCATAACATCAAAGTTACTCTGCTTCCTAACCAGTATATGGAGTTTCCTAGCTACACCATTAATAAGCAGAAGGGTCAAAAAAGAACCCATCATAGAAGTTATCAAGGTATCTCAAAACCTCAATTTAACCCTAACCAAGCAGGACTAGTTGAGCAGCCTGATTTACCAGCAATAACCAGCAACCATCCAACAACCAAGAAACCTGAAAAAAAGGTGTCTCTGTTTAGTAAATTTCTGGAATCTTTAACCGTTAGTAGCCCTGAAGAGGAACAAAAAAAACCAAGGCAATCAAACAGAAATCGAAATCAAAACAGAAATCGAAATCAAAATCAAAACAGAAATCGAAATCAAAATCAAAACAGAAATCGAAATCAAAATCAAAACAGAAATCGAAATCAAAACGTCAACCAGAAAAAGAGTCAGAGTGATAGCGCAAAAGATAAACAAAAAAACGCTAGCAAGGTGAAATAATATTTCGATGTATGGATAAATATACAATCTTTGGCAACCCTATCCACCATACCTTGTCGCCGAAGATACATGGATATTTTGCAGAACAAACTAATCACTTGATCAGTTATGAAAAGGTGCTTGCTCCGCGAGGTGACTTCGAAAGTTATGTAAGGGACTTCGTTACCATAGGCGGAAAAGGGTTTAACGTAACTGTCCCCTTTAAGATCGAAGCTTATGATTTATCTGATAAGCTCACAACGCATGCTAGAACCGCCGGAGCTGTCAATACAATTAAAATTGAAGACGGTCAACTACTTGGTCACAATACAGACGGAATCGGACTTGTTTCTGATTTATGCAATAACCTAGAACAAACTCTCAAAAACAAAGATATTCTCATTCTAGGTGCTGGTGGTGCCACCAAAGGGATCTTACTGCCACTGCTAGAACAAAAACCTGCCCGTATATTGCTCGCCAATAGAACAAAATCAAAAGCTCTTGATTTAGCTAACAACTTTAGCAATTTCGGCAAGGTATGCGGATTTGGGCTTGAGCAAATAAAGGATAAACCGGTAGACATAATCATCAATGCCACTAGCGCTTCTTTGGATGGAGTGATGCCAGATATTTCCTCTGGTGTTGCTAATGGCGCCTTTTGTTATGACCTTATGTATGGCAAAAAAACACCATTTATGAACTGGGCATCAAACAACGGCGCTACAAGAGTTGTCGATGGCCTTGGAATGCTCGTTGAGCAAGCCGCAAGTTCTTTTGAATTTTGGCGTGGTGTAAAGCCAGAGACAACAGAATTACTAACCTCACTTAAGGAGATAGCCGGCTAATACTCCAACCATCCTTAATTCTGCGATAGATGAAACGGTCATGAAGCCTACTCTCCCTGCCTTGCCAAAACTCTATCGTTCTTGGTATTACCCGATAACCTCCCCAAAAGTCCGGCAAAGGCACCTCACCACTTGAGAATTTTTGTTTCATTGACTCAAACTGACTCTGTAATATTCCTCTAGAAGAAATTGTCGAGGATTGCTTAGACGCCCATGCACCGATTTGCGAATCTTTAGGTCTTGAAGCAAAATATTTTATCGACTCAAGACTCGACACCTTCTCCACACTACCAACAATCTTAATCTGTCTCTCAAGAGCCAACCAAGGGAACAAAAGCGCCGCTTCGGGTCTCGTTTCGATTTGGCGTGATTTGTTTGATTCATAATTGGTATAAAAAACAAAACCTTTGTCATCGAAATATTTGAGCAGCACTGTGCGTATGCCAATCTCACTTTCATCAGTAGTTGCTAGGCTCATAGCACTTGGCTCGACGATACCTGAGTCTATAGCTCCTGTAAACCAATGCAAAAACTGCTTAACCGGGTCATCATCCAGATCAGATCGGCTGAGACCACTTTTACGAAATTCATTTCTAAGCTTTGTTAAATCAACTTCCATTATTTCTACTATAAAAAAGGTAGTAAGTTGCTCTTTTTTGACTCTGTCAGTTGCTGAGTAATAAGGGCTTTTACTGGCGGAAAACGGTTAGCAAACTTTAACACCAGTTTACGAATCTGCTTAACTGCATTGGTATCATTTGTGAAAAGTGCAACAATGCCGTTAGTGCCGAAATACATCAATCTAGAAAAATTAATATGCTTTCTTTCATAATCGCAGAGCACTTCAGCTGAACCAATATCCATTCCATTATCAAGCGCCCTCTTAACTGCCAACGATAACAGATTCTGTCCTTTAAGTCCTAAATTAAATCCATGCGCGGTTACCGGATGCATACCAACTGCAGCATCACCTACAAGAGCAAATCTTGTAGCTTTGAATTTCTGTGCATAGACTCCAACCAGAGGGTAGGAATGGCGCTCTCCCACTTGTTTCATCTGACCTAATTTTTGCTCGAAACCCTCGGTCGCCATGTCGTTAAATTTTTTCTCGCTTAGGCTGAGTATTTCTTCGGCCTTGTCTGCTGCGAAAGTAAATACGACAGAAGAGACATTACCATTTAAAGGTAATAAAGCTAATGTATGACCGTAATTGAAACACTCTAAGGCGACATGGTTGTGACTCTTTTCGTGTTTCATCCTAGTCGCTATCATGACCTTAGAAAAATCCTTCATCAACGAAGGTATGCCCATTTTTCTCCTGATTTGAGAAAAACGGCTGTCAGCGGCCACAACGAGACTTGTTTTAACGGTTTTGCCGTCAGATAGTACAACTTCTGCACTAGAATTACTTGTATTGACATCATCAACACTGACACCAGTCACAATATCGACATTATTAGCTTGTAATACTCTCTTATAGAGTGCTTTTCTAATCAAATAATTTGGAACCAGATAGCCAAGCGCCTCAATAGAGGACCTTTGCGCATCAAAATCTAACAAAGAATTCGAACTACCACTGTAAACCTTTGCCTCTTTCAGAAGGCTCACTTCATCTTCATCAATAAGTGGCCAAACGCCAAGCTCGTATAGAATTTTTCGAGATTGATGCGTGAGTGCAATTTCGCGACCATCTTGCTGCGGGTCTGAGATTGACTCGATCGATGACCTTTCAACTAATAGTAGCTTTATTTTTTGGTTAAGCATGGAACAGGCAAAGCTTAGTCCAGCAGGCCCTCCACCAATAACGACAATATCGTAATCCATTACGTTCTTAAGGTAGTTTGATATCAGCTCATTTTAACACTCTTTAAAAAATAGATATTGAACTATATCAATTCATAACTATTTAGAAAACAATAGAATAAAGATGCATTTAGTTATCGATCTTTACTATATCAAATAGCACAAATAATAATAAGGCTAGATACTGTCCTTGCGATGCAAAATCTGCTCAAACAATTAAAAAGATTTACACAGTATAGATTAATAGTAGTCCTATTGATCATCCTGCTTAGATTTCTCAATTTGTTCTAGCCAGTACTGGCTTTTTTCTAGATTTTTTTCGGTGCCGATACCGTCTCTATACATTGCGGCAACTTTTATTTGAGAATCAAGGTTATGTTTTCTTGCAGCCATAAGGTAATATTCATAGGCTTTCTTGAGATTCTTATCAACACCTTTGCCAGTTTCATACATTTCGGCAAGGTTATGTTGCGCATCAAGGTAACCCTGCTTGGCAGATAAATTGAGCCAGCTAAAAGCCTTATCAAAGTCAACCGACATACCGACGCCTAGATAGTAAATAGCACCTAAAGAGTATTGCGCTTTTGGGTGAGATTGGTTGGCTGCCTTGGTTATATACTCAAGTCCTAATTGGTCGCTTTGCTCTACACCCCAACCGCCGATATACATAATCCCAACAGCAGTCATTGCATCCAAGTCGCCAGTATTAGCTGCAAGCACAAAAGCTTTGAGCGCCTTATCATAGTCCTTTACCTCAAACAATTCTTTTCCTCTTTCGTATAGCGTAGAGTCTGCATTAACACAGAGCGTTGCGAACAAGATAAATAGCAAAGAAAGAAACGACTTCATGGGATGAAATTGTATACCAAATTATTGAATAGGTATATACTAACTTTACATTAACTAAACAATGTTATTTAATAAAAACTTAGGAGGAAGAATAATGAACACAATGATAATGATTGAAATAAATAATGGAACATATGATGAATGGAAAAAAAGCTTTGATGAACTGGCAGATATAAGGGATCAATTTTCAAGAAATGCTAAAGTGGGGAAGGTAGATGACCATACCGCTATTGTTGTAGTAGATGTCTTTGATCCGGCAGGTATGATGGCAGCGTTTGGCTCGGATGAAGCTAAAAAGATCGCAGAAGATATGGGTGTAGTAAGAACACCATTTAAACTTCAAGCAATGGGTTAATTATCTCTTTAAAGGCCAATTATTAGCGGTTTTTTAGAGTGGTAGTCGCGGTCAGATTTGAACTGACGACTTCCAGCATGTCATGCTGACACTCTAACCAGCTGAGTTACGCGACTACGAAGAGGATTATTATACTTACTCGAAAACAGAACGGATAATTTTTTGTATGTCGCTGGCCGCTTTGTAACGGTTGTCAGCACTCTTTATTGGCCTGCCAACAACGATGTAATCAGAACCGCTCTTAAAGGCTGTAGCAACATCCACGACACGTTTTTGGTCGTCGTCATTGGCCACCGGACGAATGCCTGGCGTCACTGCAATAAGCTTGTTGTCAACATATTCACGTAAAAATGGCACCTCCAAGCCGGATGAAACGACGCCGTCGCATCCCGCCTCGAATGCCCGCTTAGCACGAGAAATCACCAAATCTTGAACATTGCAATCAAAGCCTAGGTCGTCAAGGTCGCCTCTGTCTAGGCTGGTAAGCGCTGTGACCGCCAATATCTTTAAATTCTGTTTATTCTGTACAGCACTCTCCATCAACGCCTGATTGCCATGAACGGTAGCAAATGTAGCGCCATAGTCACTAAGTCTGGCGATTGTCCTGCCGACAGTTTCAGGTACATCAAAGAACTTCAAGTCAACGAAAACTTTCTTGTCATTATCGATAAGCCAGTTAAGTAGCTCAAAGTACTTTCCAGTCATCAACAGTTCCATGCCAATCTTGTAGAAGTTGACACTCTCATCTAACTCGGAGACGATATCTTTTGCTACTTTTATTTCAGGAACGTCTAGAGCAAAAATCAGTCTATCTTCAACATTTATATCTTTCATGGACCCTCTTTTGGTTATCTAATAATAGCGCAAAACTGTTATATATTTGGTATAAATCTAGCGATAAATTATACTTTGATTAAAAAAATAAAACGGACTGGTTAAATTACAAAGTTAAGCTAATTTGATTTAATAGCACCAATATTAGTTGATAGATATATACTCTTTAGCAAGACTTAACATAACCCGCGCTCCTCTCTCGCCAAGATGTATCTGATCAAACAAAAGCCACTGCCCTCTCGATTCAGCTATCCTATCCCAGGGCTTCTTAAATACATAGTGCTGAATGCGCGCTCCATACATATCCTTTGCTATGACAGTCATTTTTGGATTGTAGTTTTTCTTTACCTGATAAGTTCTTTTTGATAGCTCATTCCACATCGAGTCTGATACATCTAGAACAGAGATATTTTTATCTTCTGCGGTTTTTTTTATGAAGACATTAAATTTCCCAATATGCTGGTTAATTGCTGAATCTGGATATTCTCCGATTGGCGGCAATGTGCATAGCGCAATGTTAGGAATTTCAGAGAGTCGATCAATAAGTTCCGGCAACAACTTTTTATAAGCATCAAAAGTAGGGATATCGGGCAACTTATTATTATTTTTGTAGTATTTTCCAGAGCTCTGATCAAATGAACCCATAGCGTCATTACTTCCAATCATTAGAATTGCCAAATCCGCTCGACATTTAAGTATTGGTTCAAGTCTCTCGTGAACCTGCCAAATCACATCACCGTTGATACCTTCGTTGAGAAAAATATCTTGGGGAAACTCTTCACGCAGATGTTCAACCCAGCAGGTTCCCAAATTGCCATGCGTCAAGGAGTCACCAATACAGATAATCAATCTACCTTGAGGCATTACTTCTTGGTCAAGATAATCCTGTGCTCTACCTTGGGGAGGTTTTCCTTTAAACACTATAACAAAAATAAAGAGCGCTGCAACTACAATGAAAAGTGCAAGTAGTGCTAGAAGAATAGGTATGAACATTATCCGCTAGGCAATAGAAATTTAAGCGCAATTATGCGACAAATCAACAGCGTCAAACTAGCTAGTCTTCAAGGCCGGTAACTGTAATCATTACTTTGATTACATCTTCAAATGGCCTTTTTTTAGTAGTGTAAGTTAGTTCATGTCCATCATAAATGATATGGACTAAGTAATGACTCAATCGCCGCTCGAAGCTCGTTTTCACTTTGGTTTCGCAAACCTCTTGACTAACCACTACCTGTGAACCCGACGAATTGGCAACCTCTTCGTCATGCGCCAACGAGGCGCCTAAGACAATACCTGCAAGAGTCATGACATCTTTACCATCGCCTTCGCCAAGCTTATTTCCAATCGCACCACCGAGTATTGCGCCCACTATCTCGTTAGTGGCACTACCGTCACCTGAGTTCTGTAAGGTCTCTTTGATATAACACTCTTGGACCGGCTTTTCGACTATATATTGTTTGTAGACCTTCTCCACTGAAGTTACTGTCGCATAGTCTAAAAAACTGCCTGCAAGAGTAAACTGCGCGGTTAACAATAGAGACAGCACAATTAAACTTTTTATAAATATTTTCATTGTTCTACTCCAACTTTAATTAGCTCCTATAATATTAATTATATACCTTATATTGGAAAACTTCATTGACTTTGGATGATGCACAGCTTCACTATCTACATGACCCGATGTGCTCTTGGTGCTGGGGATTCAAGCCAACCTGGAATATTGTAACAAAGCAATTAAAAGGCAAAATACAGATTATTTCTCTGCTTGGAGGCTTGGCACCTGACAGTGATGAAGATATGCCCTTGCAGATCCGAGATTACGTGCAGTCGAACTGGAGAAGGATTGAAGAAAAAATCCCAGGAACAAAGTTCAATTATGACTTTTGGACTAAATGCAAACCAAGACGTTCAACTTATCCTGCCTGTAGAGCAGTAATATCCGCCAGAATTCAAAGTCCAGAGTTTGAAATGCCGATGATTAGTGCTATTCAGAAGTGTTACTATCTTGACGCTCAAAATCCCTCGGACGAACATGTTTTGGTTACTCTTGCCGAAGAGCTAGGACTTGATGCAAACAAATTTCTCCTTGACCTTAGATCGGAAAAAGTAAGCAAGATGCTATTAGCTGAAATCAGTTTGGCAAAAACCAAGGGGATGAGCAGAATGCCTTCATTAAGCCTACAAAATGGTGGCGAATTAAAGGCAATCACTATAGACTTTCTAGACCCAGATTACATCATTGCGCAAATTATTTCTTGAATAAATTTACATAACTGGCAATAATAGTAGATATGCCTTTGTAGCTCAGCTGGATAGAGCATTCGCCTCCTAAGCGAAGGGTCGTGAGTTCAAATCTCGCCAAGGGCACCAAAATTCAGACTATAGATTTATCTAAACCGAGATGAAAAATTTAACTACTACAAAAAACATAACAACCTTCATAATATCACTAGCGATGATGTTTCTGCTTGGCATTGCTAAGGCTAATGACGAGGTATATACAGTTAGCGGTATGGTGACAGGATGCAGCTCAAAAAAACCAATCCATGTTCTGCTATATAACGAAGCTGTATTCAAAGATATGGCCCACATCCAAGAAAACATATATCAACCAGATAAAGGTGAAGAGTGCTCAGTTCCTTACACACTGGAAGTTCAAAAAGGCTCCTATGTGGTTGCTGCATTTGAAGACAAAAACAAAAACAATAAACTGGATTTTTTCTTTTTTATCCCGAAAGAGCCATCAGGTTTTTTCCGAAAATTTAGCGGCATGAGCGCTCCAAAATTTGACAAACTAAAGTTCGATGTCGATACCAACATTGTTGACGCCAATGTTGAATTACAGTAGCTACAATCGATCCTTTTTTTATTTAATCTATAGCGATTAAACTAATCTTTTGTGTCATAAAATTTGGCATAGGTATAATATCGGCGATAGATATAATACGCAAATAAGGTCAATGTCTGGCAATACTTTTGGAAAATTATTTACCCTAACATCAGCCGGTGAGAGTCACGGAGACTCGCTCCTGGGTATTGTAGATGGATGCCCGCCAGGGATGACTTTGAGTGAAGAGGACCTCCAGGGCGATCTAGACTTAAGAAAGCCAGGCAGTTCAAGACACACAACCCAGAGAAGAGAGTCTGACGAGGTCAGGATAGTCTCCGGCACATTTGAAGGTGTAACGACAGGCGCACCAATCGGACTGGTGATTCAAAACACCGACCAGAGACCTAAAGATTATAGCCAAATCGCCAACACTTTTCGTCCCGGACATGCCGACTATACCTACCAGCAAAAATACGGCATAAGAGATTACCGTGGCGGGGGCAGGTCATCTGCCAGAGAGACAGCTATAAGAGTGGCGGCTGGCGGTATTGCAAAGAAATACCTACTGGAAAATTATGGCATAGAAGTTCGTGGATATCTTGCCCAGTTAGGACCAATTGCGATTGAGAACTTTGTCTGGAACGAAGTCCATCAAAACCCATTCTTCTGTCCTGATGCATCCAAGATTGCTGAAATGGAAAGCTATATGGACAACCTCAGAAAGTCTGGTGACTCTATTGGCGCGAGAATAAATGTCGTCGCTAGTAACATGGTTGTCGGTCTAGGCGAACCAATATTTGACCGCCTTGACGCGGAAATTGCGCACGCAATGATGTGCATCAATGCAGTCAAAGGCGTTGAGATAGGCGCTGGATTCGATGTTGTAAGTCAAAAAGGCTCGGCTCATAGAGACCCAATAACGCCTGAAGGATTCACTTCAAACAATGCTGGCGGCATTCTTGGTGGCATCAGTTCCGGTCAGGATATACTCGTTTCAATTGCACTCAAACCAACCTCGAGTATACGACTCAATGTCGAAAGCATTGACAAACAAGGTAAAAAGACCAAGGTCTCAACAACCGGTCGCCATGACCCCTGTGTCGGTATCAGGGCAACCCCAATAGCGGAAGCAATGTTGGCACTAACCCTAATGGACCATGTACTCAGACATCGTGCCCAAAATAACGATGTGAATTCAATCACACCTTCTGTGCCTGCTGGAAAGTCTTAATCTCCCAAACAAATCACGAAAAAAATTAATGTTTAAGCTAATCCATAAGCGCGTTCCGAGTAACGCGAAGAACGATATCTTGTCGGGTCTTACAGTTGCACTGGCGTTAGTCCCTGAAGCAGTAGCCTTTGCTCTTTTAGCTGGATTAAATCCTTTGGTTGGACTCTATGCAGCATTCACTATTGGATTGGTTACTTCTATCATAGGTGGCAGGCCCGGCATGATTTCAGGCGCTACAGGAGCAATTGCAGTAGTGATCGGAACCCTTGTTGCACTCCATGGCGTGGAATACTTATTTGCCGCTGTAGTTTTAACTGGGCTTATTCAAATTGTCTTTGGTCTATTAAAGATGGGTAAATTTATTCGACTTGTTCCTCACCCAGTTTTTCTAGGTTTTGTAAATGGTCTAGCTATAGTTATATTTTTAGCACAAGTAAAACAGTTTAAAGTTGCTGGCGAATGGATTACCGGAACTCCTTTACTTCTAATGCTAGTAATTGTGGCAATTACAATGACTATTATTCATTTTCTACCAAAATTAACTCGAGCTCTACCGTCAACTCTTGTTGCTATTGTAATTGGCACAGTCGCCGTCTTATTTCTAGGCCTTGATACTAGAACAGTTGGAGATATCGCCCCTATCGGCGGCATATTTCCTCCTTTTCACCTGCCTGACGTACCACTTAATTTTGAGATGTTTAAAATTGTTTTTCCTTATGCTATCGTTATGGCGCTGGTTGGACTTATAGAGAGTCTTTTGACGCTCAACTTGATTGACGATTTAACAGAGACCACTGGTCAG
>Ga0187827_10004539_pt1 | contig 17042 bp, 8 predicted proteins | sample ETNtaG_39_FD_167969 | JGI IMG/M metagenome (GOLD analysis project Ga0187827, IMG submission 167969) | Marine microbial and viral communities from oxygen minimum zone, Eastern Pacific Ocean - ETNP2014_SV_150_PacBio MetaG (Illumina Assembly) | ecosystem: Environmental > Aquatic > Marine > Hypoxic...
CTCAATAATGATGATGAAGATGATAATTGTTTTTCTAATATTCATGACTGTGCAGAAATATGTGATGGAGAAACTTTAATACAGACATATTGGAATGATGCTGATGGAGATGGTTTCGGAGGAGATGGTAGTGAGTTGTTCTGTGATGCCAATGTACCTGAAGGTTGGGTGCTCAATAATGATGATGAAGATGATAATTGTTTTTCTAATATTCATGACTGTGCAGAAATATGTGATGGAGAAACTTTAATACAGACATATTGGAATGATGCTGATGGAGATGGTTTCGGAGGAGATGAAAGTGAGTTGTTCTGTGATTCCAATGTACCTGAAGGTTGGGTGCTCAATAATGATGATGAAGATGATAATTGTTTTTCTAATATTCATGACTGTGCAGGAATATGTAACGGAGAATCTCTATTATATATATACTGGTATGATAATGATGGAGATGGTTTGGGCTATGGAACTGAAAAAGAGTATTGCAATGCCAATGTGCCTGAAGGTTGGGTGCTCAATAATGATGATGAAGATGATGATTGTTTTTCTAACATCCATGACTGTGCTGAAATATGTGATGGAGAATCTTTAATACAAACATATTGGTATGATAATGATGGAGATGGCCTGGGTTATGAGTCAGAAGAGGAGTATTGCTCTGCCAATGTACCTGAAGGTTGGGTACCGAATAACAATGATATCTATGATAACTGCTATAGCAATATGATCGATGAATGTGGAATATGTGATGGGGACAATAGTAGCTGTTCAGGGTGTACTGATCAGGATGCTTTTAATTATAATTGTTATGAAGGAGAAGCCCCACCCTGTAACAATGATATTACGGTTAATGATGGAAGTTGTATTTACTATCCAGATAGGTTCCAGTTCAATCAGTCACAAATGCAAGCATTTTATATAGTAGAAAATGTAGATATACAACCACTTGAAGTTGAAGACCTTGAAGTATTCACAGATTGGATAGGTGTATTTAAAGATAGTGTCTGTGTTGGATCTTATCCGTGGATGGGTAATTTGACAACAATACCAGCTATGGGTGATGATGGTAGTTACCTCACAGAGAATTATCTCATCAGTGGTGATTTTCCAACTTTTCAAATTTTTAATGTTTCCGAAGATGATTATATGAATACGGATGTCAGCATTACATCTATCTCAGGTTCTGAATATAATGGATGGTATAACTTTGAATTCTATTTAATTGATGAAATGCATGGTTTGGGTCCTGATTGTGCAGGTACAAAAGAGGGATCCGCATTCATTGATGATTGCGGTATATGTGTTTGTGGAAGTCTTGCCAGTGATGAAACACTTTTTGGTTGCTATGAGGGAATCCAAAATGAAGATCTTGGATGTGATGGCATATGTGATCCTTCTACACCGATTGGTTCAGAACAGGCAGCAGATGGCCTAATTTACGGTGCATATATAGATGATTGTGGAGTATGTTCTGAAGGTGGCACAGGCCACATTGCAGGTAGTGATAATTTGGGATGTGGTTGTTTTAACCCAGCTGTAGAATCCTATTGGCTTGATATGGATATCGATGGATTAGGCTATGGAGAAGAAAGTTTGGAAATGTGCCTTGAAAATGTTACAGAGTTATTTGCTAATAATAATCTTGATCCAGAACCTAACTGCCCAAATCCTGATGAAGAAACATTAATGATTGATGATTGCGGTGATTGTATTGGTGTGGATGTTAGTTATGAGAACCAAAATATGGATAGTAACGGAACATGCTGCTCAGCCAATCAAGAAGATAGTTGCGGTATATGTTTCGGCGATGATAGTATCTGTAATCAACCAATAGCCCATGATCAATATCTTAATCTTCTGGAAGATAATAATATAGCAATAACATTAACGGCAGTAGATCCTAATAATGATTCTATAACGTTTACTCTCCAAAATGATCCTGCACATGGTATTATAAGTGGAAGTGGCGCAAACTGGACATATCAACCTAATCCAAATTACTATGGTACTGATGTTTTCACGTTTACAGCTACCGATGGAAACTGGACTTCTAATACTGCGTCTATTACTATTATAATTCAATTAGTAAATGATATTCCAGTGACTGAAAATATGGACATAATACTGTCTGAAGATAACTCCATAAGCATTGATTTATCAGGGTATGATATAGATGGTGATCCATTATCATATTTTCTTACCACTGAACCGATGAATGGATCTTACATCCTTTCAGGCAGCGAGTTATTTTATACACCATTTCCAAATTATAATGGTATAGATAGTATGATGTATGCTGTTAGTGACAGCCAATATACTTCTTCAGAAGGTCTTATAAATATTAATATAACACCTGAACAGGATCCTCCGTATTTGATCTCCGTAGTAGATGCGTCAATTATGGAAGGTGGTACTTTTATCTATAATTTGGAAGCAGGAGATGTTGATGGTGATGAAATCACCTATTTTGTCAATACGGATGTAAACTCTGAAGCAAGTATATCTAATGGTATATTAACCATTACACCTCTGAGTAGTTTTTCTGGAGAGGTTGAAGTTACAATTACTGTATCAGATGGGGTATTTGATGTTAGCCATAGTTTTATACTAGAAGTTACTCCTATTAATGATCCTCCCATCATATCTTCGATTTCAAATCAAACAATTTTGGAAGATACAGAACTTGTTATAGAAATTTTTGCAAGTGATCCTGATGGTGATGATCTTACATTTACAACTGAGAATACTGGGAATGCATCTGTGATCATTACAGGTGACCATCTCAATCTAATCCCAGAACTAAATTTAAATGGTGAATTTGAAGTTTCACTCTTTGTAAATGATGGTGAATTATTAGATAGTACTATATTTTCAGTTACTATTCTTCCTGTAAATGATCCACCTGAACTCATTGGCGATATTGAAGATATTATAGTATTAGAAAGTGCTGCAGATTCAGTAATTCAACTATCCCAGGTATTTTATGATATTGAAAATGGCAATAATCTGGATTATGCCTTCAGTGAAAATGTTGAGGGGCTAATAGTCAATGTAGTTGATTCAGTTTTAATTCTTTCATTTATTGAAGGATCTTCGGGCTCTGGCACTGTGGAAATTACGGCAAGTGATAATATAAGCCGTATCATCGTTAGTACATCCTTCAATGTTGATATTGTACCTGTAAATGACCCACCTATTGTAGATTCAATATCTATAGGATTAGATGAAGATAGTCAGATTGAAATTATAATACCTGCCCAAGATCCAGAAGGTGATCATCTTACCAGTTCTATTATAAACAATCCAGTCAATGGGACATTACTGCCAGCAGCAGAAAATGTATATGTCTATACACCTCATCCAGATTATTATGGATTAGATTCATTCGTTTTTAGTGTCAGTGATGGTGAAAATCAAATAGAATCAACTGCCGATATAACAATTCTTGCAGTCAATGATACACCATATTTTATATCAGATATTCTACCTGATGCATTGGAAAATAATGAGTATAATATAGATATTCAAGTAGGAGATATAGATAACAGCCAGAATGAACTCAGTTTAAGTATTATTAATGCTCCTTCTTGGCTAGAATTAGTTGAGAATTCATTAAGTGGTATTCCTGATAATAATGATGCAGGGTTGTATGATGTCACTCTGGAGTTGACAGATAACTTGGCTATCGTTTCTTTAACATTATCACTTTATGTTGAGAACTCAAATTCTAGTCCTTTTGTACAGGATTTATTTATAAATATGGAAGAAGATAGTTTTGTAGAATTAATGCTTATTGCCAATGATCCTGAAGACTCACCTATATCATTCAATGTTACCTATCCACTAAATGGCACTTTGTCTGGGTTTGCGCCCAATTTAATTTATACACCCAATCCAGATTATTTCGGGGAAGATAGCTTTACCTATACTGCATCAGACGGAGATATGGAATCTATCCCCGCTACCGTTCATCTTACTATTCTGGACGTTAACGATAATCCAATTACTGTAGACACGACTTTTGAAATAGTAGAAACTCCACTTCAGGTTGATTTTAATACTATTGCTTTCGATGCAGATGGAGATGCCCTAACTATGATTACAATTCCATCATCTTCAGGGGATATACTCAATACACTATTTGGAGGGACTCTTGTACCTGTTGGGAATCTATTATATGAATATCTTCCTCCAACATCAGATATTGAGACTGATTTTATGCTATACAAGGCAACAGATGGTATTTCAGAAAGTGGAGTATCCATGATCACTTTCAATTTGATTGGTGATAGATGGACAGGAGAAAATCCACCAATAACCTTTAATGATGAAGTGAATATTGCGGAAGATGAAACAAAGGAAATTACAATGATTGGTTTTGATCCATTTTATTCTTTTCCACTTGATGGAACAGAAAGTATTACACTTATACAGCTCCCAGAGTATGGGTATTTAGGGAACACCACACTTTCTGATGCTTCTGTTGATCAATTGGTCCAGTGGAAATCTTTTTATACACCTGATCTGAATTATTTTGGCACTGACACGATTAGCTATTTAGTGACTAATCCTAATAATCCAAATGGTTCTTCTTATGAAGCAACAATAATAATTACAATTTATCCAATTAATGATATGCCGGAAATGGATATATTGATAGATTTAGAAATTATGGAGGATAATTCGAAAGAAATATTAATTAATGCATCTGATGCAGATAATATACTTCAATTTTCAGCTATATCATCTGATGAGAATATAACTGTTGTTGTTAATCAATGGTGTGAGGATGGATATCTAGAAGACTGCTCAGGTGATGGTGACTGTTGTCCTGCATCCTGGGTTGGCGATGGTTTTGCTGATTGTGAAGACCAGGCTTATGGCTGTGATCTTACTTGTTATGAAAATGAATATGGAGATTGTTATGTAGGTGACAATGACTGTAATACCGGATATGTAGATGATTGTTCAGGTGATGGTGACTGTTGTCCGAATTCTTGGATTGGTGATGGTTTTGCTGATTGTGAAGAGCAAACTTATGGCTGTGATCTTACATGTTATGATAATGATGGTGGTGATTGTGATGGTTCCAGAGAAGATAACCCAGAGTTTAAAATTAAAGAAGGCAATAATAATCCTATATTCTCTGAAAACAGAGATACTTCTGAATCTGCAATTTTATCAATAATACCAGTCGCAGATTATTATGGCTCCGCAGCAATAACTGTTACTGGAACTGAAATTGGTGGAGAAGAATTAAATATATCTCAAATATTCATTGTTGATGTGTTATCCGTAAATGATGTTCCACAACTTGTAGAAATTGATGAAATTAGTTTTAATGAAGATGAATTCACTACTATTTCTCTCTCTGCCACAGATATTGATTACGTTTCATTCGATTATTCAGTAACAACAGATTCTGAAGAGTTACTGGTCTCTATTAACAACAATCTCCTTTCACTTTCAGGTACTAACAATTACAATGGCGAAGCAAACATTAGTGTAATTGTTGAAGATAATGAAGGCGCTGTAGATATGCAGAATGTTGTAGTTACTATTCAATCAGTAAACGATGCGCCTGTATTAGCGGAGTTGCCAGAGATTAATATTACGGAAGATTTTATGGAAGTAATCTATCTATCTGGGTCAGATGTTGATTCTCCTGATTTGATATTTTCATCAATAGGTAGTGATCATATAATAGTTGCTATAGATGATGCAACTCTCATGATTACTCCACAACCAGACTGGAGTGGAACAGAAAATATTATAGTATCTATATCAGATGGTCAGTATGTTGATAGCAGTGAGCTGAATATCACTGTGCATGCGGCAAATGATGCACCTGTGTTTAATAGTATATCTCATCAATCTATTCAAGAAGATAATAGTTTAGATCTTTTCCTCAATGGTAGTGATATTGATGGAGACTATTTAACCTATTTTGTTGTTAATAATGGTGGTATGAATACTTCTATATCTACCAATATTCTTACTATTACACCTCCAGTAAATTATTATGGTGAAGTAACCATATTTCTTTCTGTCTCTGATGGAGAATATATTGACTACACTAATTTTACCCTAACGGTGAATGCCGTGAATGATGCACCTATAGTATCGCAGCCTTTGGAAGATATAATCCTTATAGAAGATTCAGAGGCTGCGAGTTTGGTGCTCAGTTCAAACTTTGAAGATATAGATGGGGATACCCTATCTTTCAGTGTTGATCTTAATACAGCTGGCTTGGTAACTGCCTATATTAATAGTGATACACTAATCATCAGTACTATTGAAAATCAATTTGGTGGACCTGTAATAGCAACTGTGACTGCAAGTGATCAGATGAGTAATACTCATTCAAGTGATAATTTTGAGATAATTATTTCAGGCGTAAATGATCCTCCTATACTATCAGAAATTGATAATCAAGAGATTGATGAGGATGGTATTTTTATCTATTCACTTATAGGAACTGATCCAGATGGTGATCAATTATTTTTTGATTCTGAAATAGATTCTGCTTTTGGGTCTTTATCTCTAGATGGGAATTTATTAAAAGTTATTCCTACAGAAAATTATAATGGCAGTTTTCAGATAATGTCAATGGTCTCAGATAGTGAAGTTTCAGATAGCACAATTTTTACCCTAACGGTGAATGCCGTGAATGATGCACCTATAGTATCGCAGCCTTTGGAAGATATAATTCTTATAGAAGATTCAGAGGCTGCGAGCTTGGTGCTCAATATGCTATTTATGGATTTTGATGGTGATAGTTTGGTTTATGATGTAAGTGTAGCTCCTGAAGGTATTATTGATAGTGAAATAAATGGAGATTCATTGATCATTTCTACATTACCAGATCAGTTTGGAGGTCCTATTGCGATTACAGTTACGGCTTTTGATCAAAATGGAGCATTCCCAGCTGTTAATCAATTCGATGTAATAGTAGAAGCTGTCAATGATTCTCCCGTAATTATTTCCATCCCTGATTCAACTGCTTGGGAAGATATAGAATATTTACATCAGATAGAGGTAGAAGATATAGATAATGACCAATTTTATTATAATTTAGGTATCAATCCAGATGGAATGAGTATTGATTCTACAGGAATGATAAGATGGACTCCAGAGGAAGGAGTACTGAATTCAGGAGTAATCAATTTATATGTATGGGATACAACAGATCCAGTATTTGGGGTAGATAGACCAGATATCCAAACATTTAGTATTGATGTGATACCAGTGAATGATGCTCCAGAAATAATATCTACTGCACCACCTTCTGCTACAGAAGATATATTATATACCTATCAGGTAGTTGCCGAAGATCCTGATGATATTGAATTAAATTATAATCTGATTAATGCACCACAGGGAATGCTGATTGATCCGATGGGGTTAATTAGTTGGATTCCTATTGACGGAGTTCAAGCATCAGGTATAGTCACTGTAGTTGTAACTGATGGTGGTGAAGATGGTGCTACACCAACTGAACAGGATATCTTTGTTATTGTCATTCCAGTTAATGATCCTCCAGCCATCATTTCTATCCCATTAATAACTGAAATGATGGTTTCTGACACATTCTATTATCAGATTGAGGTTGAAGATATAGATGATGATGAATTCAATTATGTTTTACTGAATGCACCAGAAGACATGCTTGTAGATTCAACAGGTTTAATATTGTGGATACCTGAATATCCAGGTCAATATGGACCAATTACAATTTTAGTCTCCGATGATAGAGAAGATGAAGTTGAACCAGCTGAACAGATAATATCTGTATTAGTTATTCCATTTACAGATAATATTGATTACTGCTTCGAATTACACCCTGGTGCTAATCTTAAGAGTTTCTATGCATTACCTGAAGATATGTCTATTGTAACTATGATGTCTTCACTAGGAGATATTGTTGAAGGAGTCATTACTGAAGGTGGTGCTGCTACTCAGATATCACCTGGGAACTGGGTTGGTAGTTTGAATTCAATTACTGATGTTAATGGTTATTGGATCATTGTAAATGAAAATTCTGAACTATGTCTGAATAATGCAGATTATATTAGTCCTAATACTGAGTATAATCTACATCCTGGTGCAAATTTGATATCTTATCCATCAGAAGGTTCTGTGGGTGTAAGTGATGCGCTTCCTGATGATATTGAATATTTTGTGGAAGGTATCATCACAGAAGGAGGTGCAACAACTCAGATTTATCCAGGGAATTGGATTGGTAGTTTAACTTCATTTATAAAAGGAATGGGGTATTGGGTAGTGTCTTCCGAACCTATTTCTTTTATCTATGATCTAAGTACACTCAGTAGGACAAGTCATACTGATAATGCTAGGTTGCAGATTCCTGATAATTATCAGGTTCATCAATCTACAAGGCAGGCATTTTATTTCATACGTGATATTATTGTTAACGGTGAACCTATTACTAATAAAGATTGGATATTAATTTATCATGGTGAGACCTTAGTTGGTATCCGCCAATGGGATGGGCTATATACTGATGTTCCTGCAATGGGTAATGATGGCAGATTAAAAACAGCGAGCTATTGTGAAACTGGAAGTGAGTTAAAATTAAAAATATTACAGAAAAGTACTGGGGATATTTTTCATATCTATAATGAAATTCCAGAATGGGAAGATTATGGGCTGTTTCTTCTTGAAAGGTTGATTGCCCGTGAAATTCCTTCTACTTTTGAATTAGGGGATCCATACCCCAATCCATTTAATCCGGTAGTGAATATTGTTTATGATATTCCCAATGATTGTAATTTAGAATTATCTGTATTTGATATGAGAGGCCGATTGGTTGATCGATTGATAAGTGGATATGTTGAAGCTGGTTATTATGAAATCAGATGGAATGCAGGAACTTTAGCAAGCGGTATATATTTCTTAAGGATGAAAACTCCTGAAATAATTTTAACCAGAAAGATGGTTTTAGCTAAATAATAGATTTATATGGATCTAATACAATATTACCCAAATGAAATAAGCCGTGAATGATGCGCCAATAGTTTTGAATCAGCTAGAGAAATCATATTCTACTGGGGATGTAGTTATGGTATTTAATACTATTATAGTTAATCAATATTTAGCTTCTTTAAAAATAGTTCTAGTTGTAGATGTAATTGCTGAAGATTGCCATCATTCTCAATGATAGAATGGGATCGTTTTTGCTTTTCTGATTCGGACATTTGTAAAGCCATTCTTTTTTCTATTTGATCTTCTGGAATATTCTTTCTCAACTGTATGCGTTCAACTCGGATAGATTTTTTAGCTGTTATTAGTAAAATAGAATTAAAGAAATCAGTAAAGTCAGCTTCCAAAAGAAGAGCCGCGTCAACCACAAATAGATCAGACTTATCATGCTCTGCTTTATCAGCAGCAGATACTATGAGGTTATAAATCTCGGGCCAAATGATATTGTTTAAAGAGTTCTGATGGTCTTTACTTGAAAAAACATATTCAGATAATCTCAATAGATCTAAACGGTTCTCTCGGATCACATTCGAACCAAATTTATCGATTATTCGATTTTGGAGTCCCATATGGGATAGTAGATGTTGTTTAGCTTGTTCATCTGCATCGAAAACTATTGCGCCTTTATGCAAAAAAAAATTAGCAGCAGATGATTTTCCCGAACCCATGCCCCCTGTAATCCCAAGTTTATACATATATAAAATACTAAGATATTATTATTGATAATATGTCAGTTTTAATTTCATCAATTAGTCCCTTTGAATCAATAACTTTGGTAATACCTTGTTTTGAGTAATAATTGATCACTGGTTCAGTCTGTTCATGAAAGACATTTAATCTCTGCTGGATAGTACTGGGGTTATCATCTTCTCTGCAATATAGTTTCTCATTACATTCATCGCATTCTCCCGCAATTTTTGGCGGTCCAAAAATTAGATTATAAACCCTTCCGCAGCATTTACAGGATCTTCTATTTGAAAGCCGAGTGATGATCAGGTTATCCGCTACATCCATGACAACAACATGATTCAATTTTTGATTAAGATTATTAAGTAATTGATCAAGGCCTTCCGCCTGCGGAATCGTTCTTGGGAATCCATCTAATATATAACCATTATTACAATCATTTTTTAAAAGACGATCTTTAATCATATCCAAGATAACAGAATCAGGCACTAGCTCACCTGCTTTCATAAATGTTTGTACTTCATTCCCCAATATTGTCTTATTGGATATATTTTCACGAAGCATATCGCCTGTTGAAATCTGTGGGATTGAAAAATATTCAACCAGGAATTTTGATTGAGTTCCTTTCCCAACGCCTGGTGGGCCAATTAATAGCAGTCTCAATTTAACCTCCTAAATTAAATAAAAATACCAACAATTGTTGCTGTTAACCAAGATGCAATTGCACCGCCAAACATAGCCTTTACTCCCACTTTTGCTAGATCAACTTTGCGTGATGGTGCTATGGCACTTATTCCACCAATTTGAATCCCAATGGAAGAAAAGTTTGCAAATCCACACAGGGCATAAGTAGAAATTATCATTGCACGATCACCTAATGTATTCGAATTGATATAATTCCCTAATGTTCCGAAAGCTACAAATTCATTTAATGATAGTTTAATACCAAGCAGATTCCCAACTAATCCAGCATCATTCCATGGAACGCCCATCAAAAAAGCAAGAGGAGATAGTATCGTTCCAAAAAACGTTTTGAGAGACCCCGGAAAATAACCGGCAAATTCACCTTTAGAAGGAGAAAGATCTGAAGAATCATAGACGATGTAGGCACCATTTAATAATTTGCCATCAATTATAGAATCCATCCAGTTTAAAATAACGTCAAATACAGCAATAAGTGCAATAAAACCAATAAGCATCGCGCCAACATTCACAGCTAGCTTCAATCCATCTGTTATACCATTAGATGCAGCTTCAACTATATTACCTCCTGCATCTATATTGGGTAGATCAACATCCCCTGCAGTTTCAGAATGTTCTAGTTCTGGGAATATTATTTTTCCTACTACCAAAGCTGCCGGCGCAGACATTACACTTGCTGCAATTAAATGTCCTGCAGGAACTCCCATGGCAATATATCCAGCAAGTACCCCTCCTGCTATTGTAGCAAAGCCGCCTACCATTATTGTAAGTAATTCTGATTTAGTCATTCCGTCTAAAAATGGTTTGATAAGAAGAGGGGCCTCTGTCTGTCCCACAAAGACATTGGCACTACATGATAGTGTCTCTGCTCCACTTGTACCTATGGTCCAACGCATAAATTTGCTCATTGTTGTAATAACTGTTTGCATAATGCCTATATAATAGAGAATACTCATGAATCCACCAAAGAATACAATAGTAGGTAAAACCTTAAATGCAAACTGAAAACCAAATCCAGGCCAAGAACCTCTATTTGGGAAATCCTCCATCCATGGCCCAAAGAAATGATTATTTGATAAATTACCAAAAAGAAACTTTGCTCCCCAATCTGATAATGCTAAAAAGTAAGTTACTTTTTCACTAAATATTTCTATAATGTCTTTCCCATTTAGATTATTTATGGATAATAGAGATATTCCATTAAGTAAGATAAATGCAGTAAAATATTTTTGAAGATTGGGAGCAATTTTGAGGTAATAATTCAATATTGTTATACATGTAATAATAAAGAATAACAACAAAGGTAAATTAATAAATATTAAATAGGAATTATTTATAGCAACAATCAAAATAGAACTTATACATAAAATAACGAAAAAATAACTGATAGATTCTTGAATTTCATGATCCCCTCTGAACATATACGTTATTAAGAGTGCACCTAGAATAATCATACCAAGAAAACTCCATTTATCATCACTTAGTATGATTAATGCAAAGAGAAGTTGCAAGCCTAGTCCCCAAATAATTGGACGAATTTTGATTTCTGTTTTATGATAGGACATAAGCCATGCGAGACCTAATAGTACAATTATACCCAATATACTAATAAAATTCATTCATTTTCTCCCTTCATCTTAACATAACATCTTCGGCATAAAGCTTCATATTTATCTATTTCTCCTACGACTACCTGTTTTTTTTCAGTACTGATTCGATGACTATAATTCGCAGGGTCACCACATTGCATACATATTGCATTGACTTTAGTGATGTATTCAGCATCGATCAGCAATTCCGGCATGGGACCAAAACTATTTGCTAGATAATCTTTTTCTAATCCTGCTATAACAACTCGTTTACCTGAATTAGCCAAATCACGGCACACAGTAACGATTGATGAATCAAAAAATTGAGCTTCATCAATTCCAAATACATCTGCTTTATCATGGTAGTCTAATATTATTTTTGTATCCACTACTTGAATTGATTTTATTCTTCTTTTATTATGAGAGACGATATAATCCTCTGAAAATCTGTTATCGGTAGGGGGTTTGAAAATTGCAACTCGTTGTTTTGCAATCTGGGCACGTACTAATCTGCGTATAAGCTCTTCAGTTTTTCCACTAAACATGGGACCACAAATTACTTCAATCCAACCTGTATTTATTGGGGTTAATGTCATATAATATTAATTTGTATTATGAGTATTTTGAATTAGATCCATTATTTTTGTTCGTAGAATATCAACTGTAACCTCATTTTGGCCACCTTCCGGTACAACTATATCAGCATATTTTTTAGTTGGTTGTACAAATTGAATATGCATGGGTCGTACTGTATTATAATATTGTTCTATAACTGAAGAAAATGTACGTTTACGTTTATTGATATCTCTTTTAATACGTCGAATAACCCGTATATCATCTGCTGTATCAACATAGATTTTAATATCCATCATTTCACGAATTTCTTGATCAAATAATGCAAGGATTCCCTCAAGGATAATAATACGATGTTTTTCAATGGTTTGCACCTTTTCCAACCGCAAATGTGTACCAAAGTCATAAACAGGTATATTCACAGTATTTCCATATACGAGTTTATTTAAGTGCTTTTTCATCAGTTCATGATCAACTGAATCTGGGTGGTCAAAATTAATTGCAGCTCTTTCTTTAAATGAAAGATTTGAAAAGTCACGATAATAGGAATCTTGTTCAATGAGAACAACGTCATATTTTGCAAAATCTGCTGCAATAGCTCTTGCAAAAGAGGTCTTTCCTGAGCCTGAACCTCCGCCGATTCCAATCAAAATTGCGTACTTATCCATTATCCAAAAGGGAAAGGTAATAAATCTGATATAGTTTTTATCACATAGTCATCTATACTTCGTGCAATATATATTGGGATGTCTTCAGTATATTCATGAATAATTTGTCGACATGATCCACATGGATAAGCTCCATCTTGAGTTATTAGGGCCAATGCAGAGAATAGTTTATATCCTTGAGAAATTGCTGAAAAAATAGCAACTCTCTCTGCACACAGGGTCGTTGGATATGCCTTTGATTCAATATTACAACCCAGTATTATAGAGTTTTTTTCAGTTAGCAAAGCAGCTCCAACGGGGTAGTTGCTATATGGAGCGATAGCTTGCTTCTGTGCAATTACAGCTTTTTTTATAAGATCTTCAGGTATCATGTTTAGATTAATATATTATTCTAATTTTAATAATGATTACTTGATATAGAAGTCACCCTTTACAATTGACCGATTGCCAACCCTGTCAGACGCCTGAACATACAAAGTATGCAGACCTTTTTTCAAATTATATTTTAGTGGATATCTAATTTTTTTCTGATAAGAATTGTATTCAAAAATAACTGGGTTATCATCTATTTTAAGGATTACATCTGTTTCACCTTCCAATCCAGAGAATGTATCGTGAACATAAAATGAAATATGTTCAAGATCTGAAGAATAATATGTTCCGTTAATATCAGGTATAAAATCTGAAAACTCAGGAGAATTATTTTCTTCAATCACAGCAAATATTTCACCTGATAAAATAGAGGTTGTTATATAGAGTGAATCTGTAGATAGTTTGGATGAAAGATATTGCCATTCAAATATTTTCTGATTATAATAGTAAATTGCTATGGGTTTTGTAGAGTGGATTGGATCTATGGCAATGCTGAGCTGAACTTCATTGTTAAATGGGATAAGATAGGGTTTTACATAATATGGTCCTGATAGAATTTCACCTTCATTAGGAAGCGATGTTTCAATGGGTTGTGCCCAGATATAAACTGTGTCATAGAAGGTTTCTGCCGTTCCACTTAGAGTTAATTGATTATCTAATAAATCGATGTAAAAGGATGAATCGGGATAGACAACACTTCCTGAAAGCTTCATTGAGAATATCTCGTAGGGAGTTGAACTATTATATTGTACTTTTATTTCAGTAACATCTTCAAACTCCATGGGAGACAATAAATCAGATGAGAGGTTAAGTTTGGAATACCGATGTAAATTATAGGTATGGAGTATACCCGCCCTATTTAATGTAAGATATGCTTCTAACCCTGTAAATAGTTTTTCCTCAAATGATATGATAATTCCATGCTCATAATGTTTAATTATAAATTCACCTTCTATATTTTCGAAATCCTGCTGAGGTTTCATGTGAAAGGTTAGAGGACTTGAAATACCGGCCTGATTTTTTGCTGATATCTGCAGTATATTCAATGGAGGAATTATGTTCTTAATCCAGTAAACATCATTATCCATTTCAAGATATACTGCAGGTATTACTTGACTCTCTAACTCCGAGCCTGTGAGAAAAAAATACGGCCTTACAAAATCATGCCCAATAAAAGTGACATAACAGTCATTATTTGTAAATTCAGTCGTATAATTGTAACGTGGCAAAGTATCAGATACAAAATATGCATGGATTTCGATTTTATTATCAGCATAATCTGAAATATCAATAATTGCATCATGGAGAGTCTTTTGGTTAAAATAGTAGCCTTCCTTTGATTTTATATTGATGAATGGAAGTTTTTGGTTTTCATGATGACTGAACAGGTGGTAAAATTTTCCGAAACCACTTCTTGCAAGAGAATAATTTTTTTCAGTATAGATTTCATTAGCAGTCTCCCAATTAATTTTGCTATACTGCATGGAATAAATAAATTCAGCATCTAGCAATAGATTCGCACTATATATACCAAAATTGAAGTACTGACCTGTGATTTTATCAATCGCTTTAATACCTAGTCCAACCTTCCCAGATACAAAGATAGTATCAGGTAGAACATATTCTTTTTCATTTATTTTTTGTAATTGATAAATCTTTTGTTCCTGGAATCCATCTATTTTAGCTTGGTCATCCAAAGGGATGACTGCAAGGTATTCAACTTCAGGGTACAAATTGTCAGATATATCTAGTGACTTTTGGAATGGATTAATAGGTTGGCCCTCCATATCACGAATCTCGAAATGAAGGTGGGGTCCAGATACGCCACCGGTATCCCCAGAGTATCCTATTAGTTCACCTTTTATTACAGGATATTCATTTGGTTCTAGTTTGTGATTAATTGTGTACTTACCATAACGTTGATGTAGAGCATTCACTAGATTATCTAATTCAGGATTAAAATGATCTAAATGGGCATAAACAGCGGTATTGCCGTCATTCAATTTCAGATATAGAGTTTTCCCATAACCTTTCGAACTAGTCCTTATACGTGAGATATAGCCATCATCAATGGCAACTAGATGATACCCAATATCACCAAATGTACGTACATCAATACCTGTATGATACCTCCCGGGTCGTTCTTCACCAAAAACAGCGGTCAGTTCTTTCTTAGCTTTTACTGGCCATAAATAATCTTGAGAAAATGCCAAGCATAATAAAAGAGTAGTGTATAGAATATGTTTTATAATGTTAACCAAATGAACTTAATTACAATAAAAAATGAATGCGATAATAAATGAAGTTATTAGGTTTGAATTCTGAGTTTGTAAATTATCCATGTTTATGAGTCTTAAACTACTCAAATTACGATGGAAAATATTCTTCTGGACAATAACCGGAAAAATAAAAAAAATCCATTCCAGACTTCAATTAACTCTAAGTCAGGGAAATCCTGAAAAAATACTTATAATTTTCCCTTCAGATGAGCCATCATTCAGGGTTGCATACTATACATTCCGTGATTTAGGTAAGAAATCTGACCGCAAGATAAATTTTATTTTTCTTATAAAGGAACAATTTAGGGATTTATTCCATTTAAGGATGGGTGAAACAATCTATTATAATAATACTGCTTCAGATTGTATACTATCTGATGAACGATCACTATTATCAATATTGAAACTACAAAAGTTTGATATTATTGTTGATTTGAATTCCATTTTCCATTTAGGCATTGCTCGTTTGGTTAGTTTATTAAATTCTGATATGAAGGTTGGATTTGAATCGGATTTTTCAGACAAATTTTATAATATTCAGTTGGATATTTCCAAATCTGGAATAATGGAAAAAGGTTTCAAACAGATTAATTGGATACTTGCTCAATGATTATTACCATATTTGAAGATCAGGATTATCAATCATTATTCCCAATAAATATTAATCGTGCATCTTTTGAATTCCGATGTGGTGCTTTTACAAATATTGAAAGAGTCCAAAATTTATTGAGTCCGGAAGATTCAATTCAATTGATTGTAAGGGATGAATTAGCTTCCCTTATTCGGTCACGATATCCTAATGTAATAGTTAACCCGAATACTATTTCTTCCGGTATATGGCTAAACGGGAGAGGTTTATGGACAAAAAAAATATTGAAAGAAATTATTTTTGATCTCACATACAGCAAAGATGACTGCATTATGGCTGTGTATGCTAAAGAAGAAATTCCTTCGGCACAATTATTTACCCATTTAGAGGATGCTGGAATAGTTACAACTGAACTGGATATTCAATATATAAAAAATGTATGGGATGGAATATTCTTTCAATCAGATATAATAAATTCAGATACAGAATATTTTATTGATTATAATCGTGGAAATGTACACCCTTCAGTAGCGATTGATAATGGAGATAAAATATTCCTAGGTGAAAAACCCCACACCAC
>Ga0187827_10004540_pt1 | contig 17041 bp, 18 predicted proteins | sample ETNtaG_39_FD_167969 | JGI IMG/M metagenome (GOLD analysis project Ga0187827, IMG submission 167969) | Marine microbial and viral communities from oxygen minimum zone, Eastern Pacific Ocean - ETNP2014_SV_150_PacBio MetaG (Illumina Assembly) | ecosystem: Environmental > Aquatic > Marine > Hypoxic...
ATAGTAAAAGAAAAAACAAATTTCTTAAAACTTCACTTGATTACTATGAGGATTACAAATTTATACAAAAAATCTTTGAAGAGCTTTATAAACCTAATCAAGTATTCACAAATAAAGATATAATTAATCTAGTAAAAAAGAATCCCTACATATCTAAAATTAACAATGATTGGATTCATTTACAAAGATACCAAAATCATATTGAAAATATAAATAAAAAATAAACATAAATAGGGTGAGAAGGTTTTCATAAATTTTTTCCTTTTATATCGATTTTTGTGATAATTTTTTTTGATAAATCCATAATTTAAACAGCAGACCAACCACCATCAACATATAAATCAGATCCAGTTATGTAAGAAGATGCTTCAGAAGCTAGAAAAAGTGCTGCATTAGATATGTCTTCTGGTGCACCAAGTCTTTTTAATAAGGTTTTTCTTGAATAATTATTAATAAATTTCTTATCTTGTTCCGATGATATGCCGGCTACCGGACCTTTTATGCCCCCAGCTATTATATTATTAACTCTGATACCGTTTTGACCATAAAAAGAAGCTAACTGTCTAGTAAAATTATTTATACCTCCTTTAATAACAGAATAAGTTAAATTTTCTCTCATATAAGTATTTTTGTAAATATTTAAATCTTGTCCTAGATTTCCATAAATTGAACTGATTTGTATAATACTTCCTTTTTGATTAAAATTTACCATTGTTTTAGCTATAAGGTGTGTCATCCAAATGTTTGAGTTAAGTTGTGAATTTAAATTTTCTAAATAATATTTAAGTTTAATATTATCAAAGTCATTTTTCCCCCAGGATTTAGTAAAAGGATATGATGAATTTACAAATACAGATGGACACTCATATTTATCAACTATTTTTGCTAGTTTAGTCTCTAACAAACTTAACTTTGTGCAGTCAAAATTTTCAAAGAAAATATTTGCACTTGAAATCATATATTTATTTATAAATTTATTAAAATATTTCTTATTTATATCCAATATGATTACCTTAGATCCATAATCCAAAAAAAGTTTAGATATTGAAGAGCCCAAAAGTCCTAAACCACCCAGAACAAAAGTTATTTTATCATCTAGTCTAAATTTATTATTTTTTTTCATTAATATCTTTTTCCATTAACAATTTTACTAATTTAAAATCTAATTCACTATCTATATCAATTGATCGCTCTTCTGGCATTAAATAAAGTGAAGTATTTTTAAAAAATAACTCATCAGTTTTTAATATAGTTTTTCTATTCCAAATATATATGGATGCATTCATATCATAAGTAATTGGGGCTTGCTGTCTAGAACCAGGTATTTTTAAAAGTTTTTTTGATATTATTATTTTTTTATTTTTGCATTCTACAATATTAAAATATGGATTTTTTTTTGAAAGACATGCAGAAATAAGATTGGGAGATTTATTCTTAATAAACAATTTATAAGCATTTCTAATATCCTTTACGACTCTTAGCGGGGAGGTGGCATCTAAGTCTATCAAAACATCAAAATTTTTTTTATAAAAGTTTTCAGCTTTCTTAAAGACATGGCGTATAACAGGTAGCTTAGGAGAATGATCTCTAGCCATATATTGAGGTCTTATAAAGACTTTATCAGCACCTGATTCTAATGAAATTCTCTGAATTTCTCTTGAGTCTGTAGAAACTACTATTTTATTAAAAAGATTGCTTTTTTTAGCTTGAAAAATTGAATGCCATATCAATGTTTTTTTATTTATTTTTCTCAAATGCTTGTTTTTAACTCCCTTAGAACCTCCCCTCATACAAATAGAACATAAAATATTTTTCTTATTTTTTGTTTCTAACTTCATTAATTACTTTCATTGTTTTATAGGCTTCTTTAAAATCACAACATATTATATTATTTGATTTTAATAAATTTTTATGCATTGATTGCTGAGTAGTTTCTCTTTTGATGTCTTTATATTTTAGATAAATTTTCTTATTGTTTGTATAATATATCAATTCATTTTTAAATATATCAGCAAAAATTGATATATTATCTCCGTCAATTATTATTTGTCTTAAAGCCTTTTTTGTATAGTAATTTAAAGAAAGATTGCATATTATATTTTTTTTAAAAGTACTTATAATAATTAAAGTATCGTCGGTATCTATTTTTAAATTAGATTTTTTTTTATTAAAAGAGTATTGAATTTGAAACTTGCCAAAAATCCAACTCAAATAATCAATCTCATGACTTAAATCTAATAGAACACCGCCTCCAAATTTTTTATTTGCACTTGAGGTTTTTGAATAATCTCTTCCTGGCCTCCAATCTGGCATATAAGATCCACAAAAAATATTTATACTCCATATTTTTTTTATCTTAACTAAATTTTTTATTTTTTCTATTATAGGATGAAAGCGCAAATCATAACCAACATAAATTTTATTTCTTAATTTAAGATTATGTTTTGGTAAACTTTCAAACAAAGGTTTTTCAATCAAAATTTTTTTATTTTTTAATTGTTGATTAATTATATTTAAATGCTTAAAATGAAATGAAGTTGGTGAAGCTATAACAACATATGAGATGTTTAAATCGCGAACATCATATAAATTTTTAATTTGTTTTGTATGATTTATAAATTGAGAAGAAAAAATATAAATTTTTTGAAAACAATGTAATTTTTTTAAAATTTTTTCATGAAGCTTACCTATGGAGCCATATCCGATTATAAGTGCGTTAGACATAAATTATATATTTAGGTCAATAAAATGATTTTTCATAACTGTGTTATCTATTTTTTTCTAAAATATATAATAATTTTTTTGAAAAATCTGTATCATAAAATGGTATTTCATATGAAATTTCAGCTTTTAATGTCATAGCTTTTTATATTCAGACCATACCATGATGATAGAATGGAAGATTCAATCAAATGGGCTAAAAACTAATATTTTATTTAACTGATAAACTTTCAAAAAACTATTACTATTAATACGAAATATCCCAGAAATATTTTTTTTTGCTAAAATCATTAAATAATTTGCTAAAAATCTTGTGTAGATTGGATTAAAATAAACATCGTTAAACAAATTTATTTTTTTATTTAGGATAGAAGAAAAAACTATCCAATTCAAAAAACCCTTATTATCAAAATAATTAAACCCAATTGGAGTAGTTCTAACAACTATATTTTAGAATTTTGAAGAATAATTGAGAAACATTTATCGGTTCAACAAAATTTACATATCAAGTTTTATAGGACAATAAAGACTATACGAAACTATGTGAAAGTAGTGGTTCGTAAAACATATGAGATTGGTACGACAATCAAATTTAATATTATGATAATGAGATAAGCAGTTAAGGTCTCATTTAAAAAAAATAAAACTGAAAGAGTAAAGTAATGATTAATTAATCAGTTGTTACTAATACAAGCACCGTTGTTGAAGTTGATGTAAAACTTAAATTCGGACAACCCGAGTAATCTTACGAAAGTAAGTTGTCAGATTAATTACACTCAAAGGCGTCACCGTCAGATTGAGAATGTATTTCGCCTATTTTCGGATAGGTGAAGTACATCTAAAAAACGCCTCGTCAGAATAATTAACTAATGAGACCAAGACGCTAGTCTTGGTTGACGAAGTCAACTACTTAAGGAACAACATAAATACTATTATGGAACACAAAATAACAACACTTTGGAACAAGATTAAATCAACTAAAGACACCTTTAGTAAAATAGCACTTACTAAAGAATTAGATGAATTAGTAACAAAGTACAAAAATGAACTAATAAACAAGTTTCAAAGAGAAAAGAAATGAACTTAATAGAACAATCAGTAGAACAAATTTCTAAAGAAAACTTTAGAAACTACTATGATAGAGAACAAGCAGAAGAAGAGTTAATGGATATGTTACAATCTAATCGTCTATTTAAAATGAAAGATACAACACTAGACTTTATTAAAAAATTAACAAATCAATCAGGCAGTAGTTATACGATAAGAGAAACGGGTAAGTTTCTATCAAACTTTATCAATGAACTTAAAATACAATACGAAATCAAGGAGTAGAAGAATGTGGTCAGTACAATCAGATAAAATTAAACAACATAAGAAAAGAGTGAATTACACAATTAACAAACATACGATTGATAGATTTAAAGTCGTCGCTGATAAAGATATGAGAAAAATGTCAAATATAGTTGAAAATTTAATTAGACGATATGTGGAGAGTAGGGTTTAGGAAAATAATAACTTTAAATTATTTGAAGTAATTCAAATTTTAAATTTTTGAAATAAAAACCAGTTAGAGTTATCACAATTATTTTTTAATCTAGGGTCCTCTTTCCAGTGAAAACCATAATCAATTAGTTTTAATTTAGGAAATTTAATCCATAATTCTTTAGCAAAATCTCTTTTGAATAATTTATCATCATTATTTCTATACTTTACCATTACAGGAGTAGGATTAAAATATTCACACAAGTATATATATTTTTTACTTAATGAATAAAGTTTATTGTAAAAAGCATTTAAATGATTTGGGTTTTGGTGAATTAAAACTCCAACAGAGCAAACTAAATCATATTTTTTTTTGCTGTTAAAACTCAAAATAGGTTTATTATAGTATTTATGTTTTTTTTTCCCAATATTGAATGCTAACTTATTAATTTCTACTCCATAAGTTTTTACATCCGGATAAACTCTTTTAATAGCATCTAGATTTAAACCTATGTTTGCTCCTAACTCCAATACTTCATTTATTAAAACTTTATTGTTTATTAATTCTTTACCTATCGTAAATATTCTGTCTGACTTAATATTTCTTTTTACATACTTATTTCCAAAGTCAGTTTCCCAAAATATTTCTTGCTTTGTTTTTGAATATTTCATAATAAATTAATAAAGTTTAATAACTTATATAAGTTTATTATTTAAAATAAAAACATATTTGTTACCATAAATCTATATTAGATTTTAAAATTGAAAAGAAATTTGATATTGTATTTACTTCTGGGGTTTTAATACACCAAAATCCAAAATATTTGAAAAAAATTTATTCAAAAATTTATAATTATTCTAAACAATATATCTATATCTCAGAATATTTTAGTCCAGAACCAATAATGATTAATTACAGGAATAACAAAGATAAATTATTTAAAAGAGATTTTGCTAAAGAAATATGGAAAATGTATCCAAAATTAAAATTATTAGATTATGGTTTCCATTGGAAACAAGATAATTTATTAAAAGGGAATTATGACAATGGAAATTGGTTTTTGTTTAGAAAGCAATTTTAAGCCTCAAGCAATGAAATCAAATGACAAAGATTAAGTTTAGACAACGAAGTTTCCAAAAAATAATTTTAGAAAGTGAGGAGGATGCTAATTATCTTTCAAGCGACGAGAACAGAAAGTCCCTTTATTATTCCTGAGCCTAACGCAAAAAGCTGCACTTACTAACGAGATCTTGGTAATACACGTTGCTTCTCAGCTGCTTCCTTTTTCTCTTTCTCTTTCTTATTTTTCCTCTTCTCTACCTTTTTTAATTTTTTCTTAAACATTCGGATTTGTTGTATTTTTTTTTTTGTTGTTAATTTTTTCATTTCATTATTTTATCAATTTTTATTTTTTTTATTTTTTTTCTTTGTTCTTTTGTGTTTTTGATGACGTCTCCTAGTCCTTCCACTTGATATTGGTTTCATAGTTTTTCTTCTTTTAATAATTATTTTCCATATATAATTTTAAAATCTTCTTTTTCTGTCGCAAAATAATGTAACCATATGCTAATATAACTATAAACAGCAAATACGAACATTGCTTTCGACCCTGAAATAATAGCAAAACATAACCAAACTAACATAGCAATTGTATACATGGCATTTGGAATCCATTTGAAAATTCCTCTTTTTTCAAAAGGCATATTCTTATAATTTGCATCAAAATGATCCGCTCCACACGCGCGTAAAAATCCAAAATACTTACGTACTGAATAGAGCGTATAAGATACGGGAACAAAAATTATACCAGCTATAATCCAAGCTATCCAGCCTGGATTGAATAGGGAACCAAAATCAGCAAAACATAATCCAATACAAGAAAATCTTAGAAGACCAACTACAAGGAAACCTATGGCATAAACTTTAAATCCAATTGTATTACTAATTGTTTTCCAGCATAATTCTGATCGCCAGCATAACCACACATAAGTTTGATGAAGTATTGGAATCGTCATGGAAAACATGAACCAGCCTCTTGCACCGATTCCAAGAAATACATTTGGATTATTTTCAAAATCAACAATTTGACTACCTAAATAAAATAAAAGTATAGTTCCTCCCAAATGCCAAATTTGATTTTTGAAGAAAAAAATTAATTTATTATTGTCGTTCAACTATATTACCATCTTCCCAAATGCCTTTTTCAACAGTTCCATCGGTATATGTAAGGGTTCCTTGTCCATTGAGTTTACCATCCTTCCATTCTCCGATGTATTTTTCTCCACCAGGATATGTATAAGTTCCTTGTCCATTTTCTGAATCATTTTTATATTCTCCAACATACTCAGCTCCATCCGAATATGTATAAATTCCTTGTCCCTCTTTTTTGCCTGCCTTATATTCTCCGACATATTTTCTTCCGTCTGCCCATGTCATAGTTCCCTGTTCATCAAATAACCCGTCTTTGTATTTTCCAATATATTTTCTTCCATCTGACCATGTTTCGGTTCCTTTCCCGTTTGGTAAGCCATCTTTCCATTGTCCAGTATATTTTGATCCATCTGATGCTGTAAAAATTCCTTGTCCAATCGCTGAACCATTTTCAAAATCTCCAACATGTTTAGATCCGTTTGGCCATGTCATGGTTCCTTTTCCCGTTGGCAAACCGTTTATAAATTTTCCAACAAATTTTGATCCATCTGGATATCTAAGAGATCCTTGTCCATGTCCGATTTTCTTACCGTTTTCAAATTCTCCAATATATTTAGTTCCATCTGACCATGTTTCAATTCCTTTTCCGTTTGGTAATCCACCTTTCCATTGTCCGGTATATTTTGATCCATCTGGATGTGTCATAATCCCTTGTCCATGTCTTTTTCCATCTTTAAATTCTCCAACATATTTTCTTCCATTATCCCATGTTTCAGTACCCTTGCAATTTGTCCATTTTTCATAATTGCTTCCTTTACATTCAGATAATGAAGTTTCTGTCCACCCTATGTTACAAAAAAATAAAACCAAAAATATATAAAAAGATAATTTTTTCATTTATTTTTTCCGTTTTATTAATTCTCCCATTTTCCAAATACCTTTTTCAATTTTTCCATCAGCAAATGTATAAATGCCTTCTCCATTTGGCATGCTACCTTCCCATTTTCCAGCGTAACTTGAGCCATCTGACATTATGTAAATTCCTTGACCATGTCTCTTGCCATCTTTAAATCCCCCAACATATCTATTTCCATTAGAATCCGTTAGAGTTCCTTGTCCGTTTGGCAAACCGTCTTTCCACTTCCCAACATATTTTTTTCCATCGGCGGAAATATTGGTACCTTGTCCGTGATATTTATCATCTTTCCATTCTCCGAAATATTTACTTCCACTAACGGAAGTATGAGTGCCCACACCCTGTCTCTTGCCATCTATAAATCCTCCAACGTATCTATTTCCACTAGAATTCGTTAGAGTTCCTTGTCCATTTGGTAGGCCATTTTTCCATGTTCCTATATATTTTGTTCCATCTTTATATTCAATTGTCCCTTGTCCGTGATATTTGCCGACTTTCCATTCTCCCGCATAAACGTCACCGGATATTGGAAGAGGTCCTACTTCACCATAACAATTTGTCCAAGTGGGAAAATTGCTACCTTGACACCCTGGCAATAAACTCTCGGCTTGCAATACGCCACAAAACAATAAACCCGAAAATAGTGCACCTAGAAATTTATTTATAAGACAATAATTATATTCCATTTTCTTATGCATTTTTCCAAGAATCATTTTATAATATATACTATTTATTATGATCAAAAAGATTTCTACAATTATTCTAATTCAATTGATTTTGTTTCTCGGCAATTGTAAAGCACCCACAACGGTTGTTTTTGAGGAAGAAAAGCTGCGCAAAGGTATGACTAGAAAAGATATGGCTGAAGTGCTTCGCTTTAGTGTACTTACGGCACATAATCCTTTTAGAAGTAGGTGCTTTAACGAATATTATCCTTTAAAAAAAAAGGAGATTATTTCAGGAAAACATTTGCTTACAGAAATTAAAAGTAATCTGGAACCAGTTTATTATATCTTAGAAAACGTAACTATATCTTCGCATAAAGCAAAGTCCCTTTTCGGTGGTGATAGCGAATGTTTGCACGGAAATGGTACTTTGGAAACTTGGGTAAAAGGCCATTATGAAGCGTTAGATTACGTTTCAAAAAATTAACTACAATTGGATTAAAAACTGATCAAATAAAATACTAGTCTGTTGTTTATTTATTCAATAAATTGTTTTAAATTTGGTTCAAAATACTTTGGACCTTTCATAACTTTACCTTTTTCGTTATAAATAGGTTTTCCATCCTCATCCAACTTGCTCATATTTGATCTTTGTACTTCGAAAAAACACTTATCTAAATCTATGCCATAGGCATGACCGGCGCCGTAAGTAACATATAGAATATCTGTCAATGCATCTGCAATCTCTTTTAAATTTTTTGCTTCCATTGCCCTTTTAAACTCCCCTAATTCTTCATGAATTAGTTCATAACGTAATTTAATAATTTTTTCATTTGGAAACTTTGCTTTGACATTAACCTCTTGACCAAAAGCATGCATAAAAGTTTTCACATCATCAAAATTGCTCATTTTTTTCCTTATTTTTTTTTGTTATTTAATTATTTGATTATTTAAGATATTAATTTAACTATATTATACTAAAATATATTCAAATGAAATTTAGAAAAGAATTTGACAGCATGGGCTCTATTAAGGTTCCTTCGGATAAATATTGGGGTGCTTCTACTCAAAGGTCGATTAAATATTTTGATATTGGTGATTTTTTGGTAAGACCAACGGTTATCAAATCGATCGCTATGATAAAAAAAGCCGCAGCTATAGTAAACACAAAAAATAAAGATCTTGACCCAAAAATTGGAAAGGCCGTCATGAGAGCAGCAAATGAAATTATCGCTGGAAAGCTAAATGAACATTTTCCTCTCAAAGTTTGGCAAACTGGTTCTGGAACACAAACAAATATGAATGTAAATGAGGTAATTGCCAATCGTGCAATTCAAATCCTTGGTGGAAAAATGGGAACCAAAAAGCCAGTACATCCCAACGACCACGTAAATAAAAGTCAATCAACTAATGATGTATTTCCTACTGCAATGCATATGGCTATAGCAATTAGAACGAGAGGCAAGTTGCTACCTTCACTAAAATTACTTCAATCAGAGATTAAGAAAAAAGTAAAACAATTTGCTAAAATAGTAAAAGTAGGACGAACCCATTTACAAGATGCAACACCTCTTACATTAGGTCAGGAATTTTCTGGTTATCATGCTCAATTAAAAAAATGTATTGAAAGAATTGAAAAAGCTCTCGAGGAAATATATTTTTTAGCCCAGGGTGGCACAGCTGTTGGAACGGGTCTAAATACTAGAAAAAATTTTGATAAAAAAATAATCTCAGAATTAAGAAAAATTACAAAACTTCCATTAAAACCCGCAAATAATAAATTTGCTGCTCTAGCGGCTCATGATGCAATTGTAAATTTTTCTGGAACTCTGAACACTACTGCGGTTTGTTTAATGAAAATTGCAAATGATATTAGATTTCTTGGATCTGGCCCAAGAGCAGGATATGGTGAACTTATTTTACCAGAAAATGAACCTGGATCCTCGATAATGCCTGGAAAAATTAATCCTACACAATGTGAGGCCGTTACAATGGTCTGTGTAAAAGTTATAGGAAACCATAATGGAATTACTATGGCTGGTTCCCATGGTCATTTTGAATTAAATGTATTCAAACCTTTAATTATCCATAATATTATGCAATCACTTCACATAATGGCTGACTCTTCAAGGAATTTTGCCAAATATTGCATCAGAGGTTTAAAGGCAGACAAAAAAAGAATAAACCAATTGCTCGAAAATTCCTTAATGTCAGTCACTGCCCTAGCTCCTAAAATTGGTTACGATAATGCCTCCAAAATTGCTAAAAAAGCGCTAAAAAATGGAACCACTTTAAAAGAGGAAGCCATTAAATCCGGACTAATTAATAAAAAAGAATTTAATAAACTTACTGACCCAAAAAAAATGATTGGACCTCGGTAATAAATGAATCTAATTAATTTAATTAAAGAAAGATTGAATAATTTTTCTTAAATTTGAATATTTCAATATATTATTTAATGAGTTTTGCGAAAAGATTTCATTAATTCTTTCCTGTAAGAAAAACAGTTTGTCCTCATCTAATTCTTCTTGGTTCAATGTTTGCCCAAGGTATATCTTATCAAATTTAATTTGATAAGAATCGAGGTCAATTTTTCCAAGAAGATTAATGGGTAACAAATCTATTCTATTTTTTTTTGGTATTAAAAAACGTGTGTAGAAAATTTTAGGATTATCTAAATTAATTTTAGTGTTAAAAATAAATACTTTTTTTTTCTTTTGCTGGAAAATTTTACCCGCAAGTTTGATATTACCAATTTTATTAATAATTAATTTAATTTCCTCTACTATTAAAACAGAATTTCTAAATTCTAAATTGGCATTACCTGAATTTATTATATTTGATGAAGATGCTATTTTGTCAACATTGATAATTATATTGCCATTAATTTTCTTATTAAATGGTATTAATTGACTTAAGAATTTGTTATTATTTATAAACCTGTTATTTAGTATATTTTTAAATTTTAGAAGGTCTATGTCTAGTTTTAAATTAAAGGTTGAGAATGGAAACAAGATCAAATCTCCAAATAATTTACCTTTAAAGTAGTTATTTGCTAATCTTGAACTCGAAATATTAAAAATTTTATTTCTTAATATATAGTCCAAGTAGATTTGATTGCTAGGGAAAAAAACGCTAACTCTACCATAAATAGCTTCATTATTTTTTTTATCAGGATTTATACTTAATTTTGAATTTAAGCCAATTTCTGGAAGCCAAATCTCCACGTTTTTCTCAGAATTTTTATTAAAATTTTTATTTTGATAATTAATTTTTACTTTTGTATCAAATATTCGACCTTTGAGATCTAGTTTATTAAATAAGCTTTTGCCCGAGATGCGCAATTTTTTTATATCAATATTAAAAAGCAATTTTGTTTCATTTAATAGATTAATTTTACTTTTTGTTAATTGAATTGGTTTTTCACGTAACTTATTATTTAAAAAGTTTTTTAAATTATTAATTTCCGAAGTTTTTATATCTATGACCGAGTCAATTAATTCAATAGAATCAAAATCTAATTTTTTTAAACTCACCAATCCTTTAAATGGAATTTTTAAAATGACCTTTTTGACAGATCCAATATTTCCAGAATTTTCTGAAAAACTCAAAATTTCAACATTTTTCAAGTTTAATCTCGGACTTGGAAAAATATTATATTTTACCTTACTGGTAAAACTTAAATTTAAATCGAAGTTTTCAAATATTTTTTTTTCTAAATCTGATTGATTATTTTTATAATCAAAAAAGAAAGGTATTCCTAAATATATGAAAAGTGTTAAAAATATAAAACTAAACACATAGAAAGCAAAACTTTTAAGTCCAGGCTGATTTATTCCGATCATAAAAGAAATGGATGGGTATAATTTACTAACATTAAAAAAAGTATAAAATACACATTAAATGAAATACAGCAATTTAAATTATCTAAAAAATTTGAACAAAAACCAAAGAAAGTCGGTAATTAATTTGGATGGACCTTGCCTAATTGTTGCTGGAGCAGGATCGGGCAAAACAAAAGTATTAACAACAAGAGTTGCTTACATAATCAAAGAAAGAAAAGCATGGCCTAATCAAATTCTGTGTGTAACTTTTACAAACAAGGCTGCTCGAGAAATGCAAATTCGAGTGAGTAAGTTGCTTTATAAACAAGCCACTGCAATTCCGTGGCTTGGAACATTTCACTCAATCTGTGCAAAAATACTTAGAAAACATGCTGCTGCTGTAAACTTAAATTCCAATTTCACAATTATTGATCGAGATGACCAACTAAGATTAATAAAAAATATTTGCAAAGCTGAAAATATTGATATTAAAAAATTATCCCCTCAATTCATAATTGCTATTATTGATAAATGGAAAAATAAAGGTCTATTTCACAATAATGTTGTAACTAAAAAAGGAGAAATGTGGGAAAAAGGAATTTTAAATGTTTATAAGATTTATCAAGAAAAAATTTTAGCTCTCAATGCATGTGATTTTGGTGATCTAATTTTGCATTGTGTATCTATTTTTGAAAACAACCAAGATATTTTAAAAATTTACTCAAATAATTTTAAATACATTTTGGTTGATGAATATCAAGATACAAATTTTATTCAAAGCAAATGGCTTAATTTATTAGCAAACAAACATAAGAATATTTGTTGCGTAGGAGATGACGATCAATCAATTTACAGTTGGAGGGGAGCAGAAATAAAAAATTTTTTAAATTTTGATAAAATATTTAAAAATACAAAAAAATTCAAATTAGAACAAAATTACAGGTCTACCCAAAATATATTGTCTGCTGCTTCTGTGCTAATAGCAAATAACCAAGGTCGAATTGGAAAAAAATTATGGACTGATGGGGAAGATGGAGAATTGATCAATTTGAGTTGCTATAAAAGTGGCAAAGATGAAGCAATTAATATCTCGGACATTATTGAAAAAAAATTAAAAAAAAATTTTTCTTATAATAACATTGCAATTTTAGTTAGAGCCATATTTCAAACAAGAGAATTTGAAGAAAGATTTTTAAAAATTGGTGTTGGATATAGAATTGTTGGTGGAACTAAATTTTATGAAAGATCTGAAATAAAGGATTCTGTTGCTTATTTAAGAATTATTTTTCAAAAAAAAGACGACTTAGCATTTGAAAGAATTATAAATACACCCAAAAGATCAGTTGGAGACACAACAATAAAACAAATTAATGAATATGCTAAAAAATACAAACTTTGTTTAGAAGATGCTTCTTTGAAAATGATAGAAATGAATGAAATAAAACCTAAAACAAAAATAGGTCTGGTTGCAATACTCAATCTTATTTCAAAATGGAGAAAAGAGTTGTTCTCAAAAAAACATGTCGAATTGATGCAAATTATATTGGATGAATCTGGATATTCTGAAATGTTAAAAAATAAAAAAGATATAGAGAGTGAAGGACGTTTAGAAAATATCAAAGAATTGTTAAGAGGAATGAGAGAATTTGAAAATTTAGAAAGCTTTCTTGAACATGTTGCTTTAGCAACTTCAATTGATCAAAATTGGGAAGGAAAAAAGATAAATTTAATGACCATGCATGCTGCAAAAGGATTGGAGTTCGATATAGTTTTTTTACCAGGCTGGGAGGAAGGATTATTTCCCCATCAAAAATCACTAGAAGAAAAAGGAGATTTGGCTCTGGAAGAAGAAAGACGACTTGCATACGTTGCTATAACTAGAGCAAAAAAAAGAGCTTATATTTCATTTTCTATGAACAGATTTTACCAAGGTGATTGGATTGAAAGTCTAGCTTCTCGATTTATAGACGAATTACCAAAAGAAAATATTAAGAAAAATAATGTGACTGAAGAAAATATTTATGATTTTGAATTTAATCAAGATATTTCTTATGAAAAGGAAATTAGAAGTCCTGGTTGGTTAAGATTACAAAAAAAACTAAATGAAAAAAAATAAACTAATTAGATTAAGAAGAGAGTTAACGATTAATAATATTGATGGTTATATAAATCCAAAAAATGACGAATTTTTTGGAGAATATGTGAATCCGAGAAAAGAAAGATTAAAATATTTAACTGGATTTTCTGGTTCAGCAGGTCAATCATTGGTATTAAAAAAACAAGCATTCTTGTTTGTAGATGGTCGTTATACGTTACAAGCAAAAAAAGAAATAAAAAATGGTTTTAAGGCAATAGAAATCAGCAAAACTAAACCCTCGAAAATATTAAGAAAAAATAAAAAAAAATTGATAATAGGATTTGATTCAAAATTATACACACGATCTATTTTAACAAATTTATTTGCATCTAAAAACGTTAAATTAATCCCAATAAAAAAAAATTTGATCGATAAAATTTGGTCGAATAAACCCAAACCTAAATCTAACAAATTTTTTGTATTAAAAACTCGATATGTTGGACAAAGTTATGAACATAAAATAAATTTAATTTGTAATATTTTAAAAAAAAAAAAATTAAAAAATTTGTTGATCACGGCTCCCGAAAACGTAGCTTGGTTGCTAAATATCAGAGGTAAAGATAGTCCTTATTCTCCTATACCTAACTGTAACGCAATAATTAACTATAAAAAAACGGTAACTCTAATTGTTAAAAATAATAAAATTGGTAAAAATTTTAAATCTCATTTTGGAAAAAATTTAAAATACTTAAACCCATCAAATATCATTGAATACTTAGATAACTTAGATAGTAAAGAAAATTTTTTAATTGATAAAATGACTTGTTCTCTTTTTTATAGAGCAAACATAGCAAAAAAATTTAAATATGTTGAAAAAATAGACCCAATATTTTTTTTAAAATCAAAAAAAAATAATGTCGAAATAAATAATACAATAAAATCACATATAATCGATGGAATTGCATTAACAAAATTTATTTATTGGATAAAAAATAATATAAACAAACTTAAAATTACCGAATTAAGTGCCCAAAAAAAACTAGAACAATTCCGAAAAAAAAATAGAAATTATATGTCTTCAAGCTTTAATACTATCTCGGGGTCTGGTCCTAATGGCGCGATGCCCCATTATAGAGTAAGCAGCAAGACGAATAGAAAAATTAAAATAAATGATATTTATCTTTGCGACTCAGGAGGTCAATATCATTATGGAACAACAGATGTAACAAGAACAATTTGTTTTCGTAAACAACCTCGAAGAATAAAAAGTATTTTTACAAAAGTCTTAAAAGGGCATATTGCTGTGGCTATTTACAAGCTTAAGAAGAATACCACTGGAAAACAATTAGACATTGTTGCTAGATCTGCTTTGAAAAAATCCGGATTGGATTATGCCCATGGGACTGGACACGGAGTAGGATATTTTTTAAATGTTCATGAAGGACCTCAAGCAATCTCCAAAATTAATAATATAGAATTAAAGGAAGGAATGATTCTCTCCAATGAACCAGGATATTATGAATCTAATAAGTTTGGAATTAGAATTGAAAATTTAGTTTTTATAAAAAAATACAATAATAAATTAAAATTTCAAAACTTAACACTTGCGCCTATCGAAAAGGATTTAATTAACTTTAAGTTGTTAAATAAAAAAGAAAAAAAATATTTAAGTGAATACAGTAAAAAAATATATTTTATTTTAAATCCATATCTTAATGAATATGAAAAAAATTGGTTGAAATCGACTATTTGTTAATAATTTTATTCCAATCTTTTTCGGTTAATATTTTTACATTTAAGTTTTTTGCTTCATTGATTTTTTTTCTTGTAGACTTTTGTGATCCCACTACTAACAAATCTGTTTTTTTACTGATACTACTGAGAATTTTTGCTCCAAGATTTTCAGCGATAACTTTTAATTCCGATCTACTATTTTTTTCAAAAACTCCTGTAAACATAACTAATTTTCCACTTAGTGATGTTTTTTTAACTAAAAGTTTATAATTTTCAATATCAAGCAAATTAATTAAATTTGAAACAACGGTTAAATTTTGTTTATTTAAAAAAAATTTTTTTAAATAAACAATCTGCGAAATGCCAATGCCATTAACGCTATAAAGCTCATCTAGATAATTTTGACTATCTGTATTTAGTTTTTTGCAAATTTCAAAAAATTTTCGCACATCTTGAAAATATTTTGCTAAAACTTTTGCATTTTCTTGACCTATATGACGAATGCCCAGAGAAAAAATAAAACGATTCAATGAAATCTTTTTACTTTTATTTATTGAGTTTTTTAAATTAATAATAGATTTTTCACCCCATCCATCAAATTTTTTTAATATATTAAGATCTAAATTAAAAATATCATATGGGTATTTGATTAATTTTTTGTTCCAAAAATTATCTATAACCTTTTTTCCAAGTCCTTCTATATTAAGGGCGTCTTTTGATACAAAATGTTTTAATTTTTCCTTTAAAATAGTTTGACAGTTATAGTTTGGGTCGGGGCATCTTGTTATCGCATCTTTTTTTCTTGTATTGCTATTAAATTCTTTAACCACCTTTGAGTGACATGAGGGACATTTATATGGAAAAATAAATTTTTTTGATCCAAGTAATCTTTTATTAATGTCAACTGAAATTACCTGTGGGATAACATCTCCAGCTCTTTGAATGGTAACAACATCACCTTCTCTAATATCCTTCCTTGTTATCTCATCTTCATTGTGTAAGGTGGCATTAGAAATTATTACACCACCAACATTAACAGGTTGTAGTTTTGCTACAGGAGTTAATGCCCCCGTTCTTCCAATCTGAATTTCGATCTTTAATATTTTAGATATACCCTTTATAGATGAAAATTTATGTGCAATTGCCCATCTAGGAGAATTTGAAATATACCCAAGTCTTTTTTGAAAATTTAAATCATTAATTTTATAAACGATTCCATCAATATCATATTGTATCTCTGATCTCTTATTTTCAAGTTCAATATAGTTTTTCATTATATCTTTAATATTAGTAAAAACTTTGGTGTGTTGGTTAACTTTAAAACCCCACTTCTTTAATTGTTTTAAATATTCTGACTGAGTTTTAAATGATTTTTCTTTAACAAATCCTAAACCATACGCTATAAATTGAAGAGGAATTTTTTTTGTTTCAAGTGGATCTTTTTGTCTCAAAGAGCCTCCCGCAGCATTT
>Ga0187827_10004541_pt1 | contig 17035 bp, 16 predicted proteins | sample ETNtaG_39_FD_167969 | JGI IMG/M metagenome (GOLD analysis project Ga0187827, IMG submission 167969) | Marine microbial and viral communities from oxygen minimum zone, Eastern Pacific Ocean - ETNP2014_SV_150_PacBio MetaG (Illumina Assembly) | ecosystem: Environmental > Aquatic > Marine > Hypoxic...
AAATTCAGGCCAAGGAAATTCTCAAAACACGGGACCACCTGATCAATCTCTATTCGGAACAAACAGGACGGGATTATGAAGAGATCAAGCAGGCGATCGATCGGGACAATTGGTTCACGGCCCAGGAAGCCCTGGAATTTGGACTGCTCGACAGCATCGTCAAGAACCGATCAGAACTTTAGGGAATTTTGGAAAAGCAATATTCCATCCTAGTCATTGGAAACGGATTGATTGGATCTGCTGCGGCTCGCTGCCTGGGAGCAGAGGCCGATTCGGTGGCGCTCCTTGGGCCTCCGGAGCCTCAGCAATGGTCCAGCCATGATGGGGTCTTTTCCAGCCATTATGATGAAGGAAGGATCACGCGTGTCATCGATTCGAATCCTCATTGGGCGGAGTTTGCCCAGCGTTCCATAGACCAGTATCCCTTTCTCGAAAAAGAATCCGGCATCCGTTTCTTCCATCCTGTAGGATGCATTCAGGGGCCTAAAAAAAAGATCCCTGGAGAGGGTTGGAACGCTCTCAAAGAAGTAGCTTTAAAGCGCAACATCACCCCTGAAATCCTAGGAGGAGGAGAACTTCAAAAGCGCTACCCTTTCTTCCGTTTCGATGATGACACGGCATTGCTGGAAACTGGAACCGCAGGATACATCAATCCAAGAAAACTGGTACAAGCCCAGAACAAAATTGCTTCCACTCAGGGTGTGAAACAAATCTCTGAAACCGCATTGGAGCTAGAGAAAAAAGGTAGTCAGTGGAAAGTCACTACCGATCATGGAAATCAATACGGTGCGGATAATATTCTGCTCTGCACTGGAGCTTTCACCAACGCCTTGCTGAATGAGCCACTTCCATTCACCATTTTTCCCAGAACGGTGCTTTTTGCAAAAGTAGAAGAAAAGCAAAGGGAGCAGCTACAGAATATGCCCTGCATCATCTGGGACCTGATCTTAGGATTTGACTTTGTTGACATCTATCTTATGCCTCCAATACTTTATCCCGATGGTAATCATTACATCAAAATTGGAGGTGATGCTCCCAACAGCCTCACCTCGACCAGTTCCAAAGAATTGAAAAAATGGTTTCAAGAAGGAGGTTCCATAAATCATGCTCGAGGCCTGAAAGAAATCTTGCTGGATCTTATGCCAGAATTGGAAGGGTCTGAATTCCATCACAAACCCTGTGTAACCACATACACAGAGAGCGGATATCCGATCATTGATGAACTTTCTTCCAAAAATCTTTACACGGCTTGTGCGGGATGCGGTCTTTCCGCCAAATCATCGAATGAACTGGGAAGCATTGCTGCACGTATGATTTTGGAAAAAAACCAGATCAATTCCAATCTCCAAACCTTTGACCAATTGAAAATGTTTCAAATTCCAGATCCTCTGGAAATTTCACCAACATCCAATACTGTAAAGAACACAGTTATTACTGCTGAAACTTGATTGAAAAATGACTAAGCACCTGATCATTGTTGAATCGCCAGCAAAAGCACGTACGATTCAAAAATTCTTGAGTGATGATTACAAAGTGATGGCTTCGATGGGTCATGTCCGTGACCTGCCCTCAAAGAAGCTCGGATTCGATCCTGAAAATCACTTCATGCCCCAGTACGAAATCCCGAAGGATAAAAAAAAGACAATCAGTGAATTGAAAAAAGCCATTTCAAAAGACACCAGTATCTTTCTCGCAACCGACGAAGACCGTGAAGGAGAATCCATTTCCTGGCACCTGATTTCAGCCCTTGGACTTGAGAAGAAACCGATCCAGCGCATCGTGTTTCATGAAGTGACTCCAGGTGCAATCCACCAGGCTTTGGAACATCCAAGGGAAGTAGATCAGCATCTGGTGGATGCCCAACAGGCAAGAAGGATTCTTGATCGAGCTGTGGGATATGAACTATCCCCTTTACTCTGGAGGAAGATCAAACCAGGCCTGTCTGCAGGACGTGTTCAAAGTGTATCAGTAAAGATCCTGGTCGACCGGGAGCGCGAAATCCGTGAGTTCGAACCAGAAGAATATTGGAAGATCCGCGCGGATTTCGAAGGTTTTCATGCAGAACTCAGCAAACTGGATGGCAAAGTCATCAAGATTCAAAATAAAGAAGAAGCTGATAAAGCCACCCAATCCATCAAAGCAGGAGAATGCATTCTCAAGGAGATTGATGAACGTGAAGCATCACGAAATCCTGCAGCGCCCTTCACCACATCGACATTGCAGCAGGAAGCTTCAAACAAACTCGGCTTTTCTGTCAAGAAAACGATGCTCATCGCCCAGCAGCTTTATGAAGGTAATTTCGAGATCCCGGATTACAGTGGGGGGCTGATCACCTACATGCGAACGGACTCAGTGACCCTCTCGAAAGAGGCTTTGGCCCAGGCCAAAGAAGTCATCGGAAAACGATTTGGATCAGAGTTCGGTCTTGAGAAACCTCGATCCTTTCGGAACCGGACCAAAAATGCCCAGGAAGCCCATGAGGCTATCCGCCCGGTCAACCTGGAGATGCCTCCGGAAAAGGTCATTCCGCACATTGAACGTGACCAGGGTAGGCTTTACGGATTAATTTGGAAAAGGACATTGGCAACCCAGATGAAAGCCGCCAAAATCGCCCGAACCACATTTCGCATCAATAGTGGTGACAAGTCTGAATATCAGTTCGAGGCCAAGGGTCAGCAAATCCTTTTTCCAGGATTTCTCAAAGTCTACATGGATTCCTCCAGTGATGCGCAGTCGGTATTGGGTGAAAAGGATCTAATCCTGCCACGTGTCGAACAAGGCCAGCGTCTTCCTCTCAAGGATCTTAACTCTGAACAGCTGTTCACCAAACCACCGCCACGTTACAGCGAAGCAAGCTTGGTAAAAAAACTTGAATCCCAGGGAATCGGCAGACCTTCGACTTATGCTCCGACCATTTCCACGATACAGGACCGTGGCTATGTCGAACAGATTGTAGACAAACGTCTCAAACCCACCGATATGGGAGAGGTAGTGACGGATTTCCTCACCAACCATTTCAATGAAATCGTCAACCTAGGCTTTACCGCCAAGATCGAACGGAATTTTGACCGAATCGCTCGTGGGGAGGAAGACTGGATGGATATGATGGGCGAATTTTATCATCCCTTTCATGGTCGGATTGAGGAGAAAAAGGAAACGGTCACACGTGATGAGGCTGTGAAACGAAGGGTGCTAGGAAGCGATCCTGAAAGCGGCCGCCCTGTCAGTGTGAGCATAGGCCGCTACGGACCGATGGTGCAAATTGGTACCCGTGATGATGTTGATAAGCCAAAATTTGCATCGGTGCCTAAAGGTTCCAGTCTGAGTGAAATCACCCTGGAAGAGGCCTTGGAATGCTTCAAGCTTCCAAGAACCCTTGGGCAAAACCAAGAAGGTGAAGAAATTCAAGCCAATGTTGGCCGTTTTGGTCCCTATGTAAGGATTGGCAAGGAATTCTTCTCCCTGCCTAAAGACTTAGGACCAATGGATGTTGATCTGGATCAGGCCCTCGAAATCATCCGAGAGGGACGTGAAGCCAAGGCCAAGAAAACCCTACATCAGTTTGGAGAGATAGAGGTTCTCAAAGGACGCTATGGGCCTTACATCAAAAAGGGAAAGGATAATTACCGCATTCCCAAAGGGATTGATGCTGAAAGCATCGACGAAGAAACCTGCCAGCAAATCATCAAGGAAAATCCTCCGACTGGTAAACGAAAAGGCAGGACAAAAAAAGGTTCCTGATGGAGGGTACCGACGACCGGCAGTCCCTGATCATCAAAACCCTTCCTGTGGGACCTTTGCAGTGTAACTGCAGCATCCTGGGAAACCCCCTTTCTGGTCAAGCAATCCTAATCGATCCTGGTGGTGACGCTGAGATGTTGCTGCAGATGCTGGCTGATCTCGATCTGCAGTTGGTAGCAATTTTTCATACCCATGCCCACCTAGATCATTTTCTTGCATCAGGAAAAATCAAGGAAGCTACTGGCGCCAGGCTTTCACTGCATCAACAAGACTCTTTTCTTTGGGACATGCTGGAAGAGCAATGCGGTATGTTCGGAATACCTTATGAACCTGCTCCTCCACCGGATCATTGGCTGGAGCACGAAGAGGAAATCCAGATTCAACAGATCCGGGGACAGTGCCTTCACACCCCTGGACATACTCCGGGCTCAATGAGTTTTCTCTTCAAGGAGGAAGACCTGCTAATCGCCGGCGACACCCTCTTTCAGGGATCAATCGGAAGAACAGATTTATGGGGTGGAGATTTCAGGACCCTCGAAAAATCGATCCGAGAAGTACTTTACCAGTTGGATGAGGAAACAAGGGTGATCACCGGACATGGTGAATCCACCACCATTGGGAGTGAGATCAGGACAAATGCTTTTGTCCGGGGTTGAATTTTTCTTCCAGTTCCAATAACTGCTGTTTGCGGTCCAGTCCACTTCCATATCCAGTTAGAGAACCGTTTTTCCCGGTCACTCGGTGACAGGGAATGATAATCGTCAAAGGATTCCTACCATTGGCCTGTCCAACCGCCCTGGTGGCGTTGGGCTTTCCCATTCTTGAAGCTTGCTTGGCGTAGCTCCAGGTTTCCCCATAACGAATATTCATCAAAGTGTTCCAGGCCTGTTTCTGAAAGCCAGTCCCTTCCAGATGATAAGGCAGTTCAAATTCTGTCCTCCTTCCCATAAAATATTCTTCCAACTGCTTTTGGGTTTCGGAAAGAAGCCTGGTTTTTACTTGTTTAAAATCTTCGGTAAGGGATGGAGATACCCTTGGGTTGGAACGTTCCATGAAATCAGTCCGGACCAGTTTGCCTCCTTTTTCGGCTAATAAAATAGGACCCATTGGACTTTCATAGCATAGATAAGAACCATGGACTGATGACTGGGTCATCTTAATAGGAGATCCTGAACTTGTTGATCAGGAAGTCATCATATTCATCTGCAATGACCGCAATCGAGGCGATGATCCATTCCAGTTCCTCGGGATCCAGTCCCTGAACCGGACGGATGTAACTCAGCACAAGGTGTTTGTTCCTGATTCCAAAACATACTCCCTTGAGTTTGAAGGTACCGTTGAGCTGAAGCACATACTGGTTCAACTCAGCATCGGTTTGTTCATATCGAAATAGATTCGCTGCAACTACAAGCTCCGCATTGTCTTCAAGGGTTGTCAGGAAGATCTGGACCTTAACTGAGCCATTGATGATCCACCACTCCTGTTCACTGGCGGTTTCCTTTTCCGCGTCACCGCAATTGTCCAAAAAATCGTTAACCATGGCGCTGTACTGATTCAAGACGCTCTCCTTGTCGTGAAATTTTTCAAATAAAACCCCTGTATCTCTTAACTGGGCTAAAGAATAGAATATAATAAGAGGTTAAGAATCCTCCTAAACCTGACGGGAAGCATTCAACATCCGGACCCTTCCCAGAAAATCGACCCTTCTTACGATCAACAAGATGCCGGTTGAGATCCATTAACAGGCTCTGGAAGTATAGGCTTTTCCCAATGATTAGGATTAACACGCATCCGGCTTCAGCGCAAGTGGGCATGCTTCAGGATTCTTTCAATTCAGTGAAAAGTTGACTTATTGTTTGGCTCATGCCAGAAAAAAATGAATCATGGGTTGGTTTAGGTTAGAATGAACTCTTAAAATGCTTTGAAGATAAAGTGCTCTTTGTCGAATCTCCTTTAACGTTCGGTTGATATTATGGAGGACTCCAAAATTCAAACCTTTGTCCCGGTTCAGGAAATTTTTGTTCCCAATATCATGGTGATCGGTGCAGGTGGTGCAGGTGGAAACGTCGTCACCCGGATGGTCAGCGAAGGGGTACAGAATGTCCGGATGGTGGTATGCAACACCGATCAGAAAGCCCTTCAGCGCAACAAGGCGGATGTAAAAATCGACCTGGGAAGGCAACTGACCCGAGGTATGGGCGCAGGTGCGCGTCCGGAAATAGGCGCCGGCGCAGCTGAAGACAGCATACGCGAGATTGAAAACGTGATCAAAGGCTCACACATGATCTTCATCGCTGCAGGGATGGGAGGAGGAACTGGAACTGGAGCCGCTCCAGTGGTTGCTCGGGCCGCACGGTCGATGGATGTCCTGACCGTTGCCATCGTTACGCTTCCTTTTGCATTCGAAGGCAAACGCCGGATGAAAACTGCCCTCGAAGGGGTTGATAAACTGCGTGAACATACCGATACATTACTTGTCATCCCAAACGACAAACTTTATGACGCAACCACCATCAACACCAGCCTCATTGACGCCTTTCTACTGGTCGATACGGTATTGATGAACGCTATCCAGGGAATCACCGACCTTGTGAATGGAGTGGGAGACATCAACGTTGATTTTGCAGACGTCCAAACCGTCATGGAAGGTATGGGGAAAGCCGTAATCGGCAAGGGTTCCGCAGCTGGAAAGGACCGCATGAACCTGGCGATGGAGGATGCCATGCATAGTTCCCTGATGGAAGATGTCGATATACGAGGCGCCAAAGGGATCCTGGTCCATGTTTTGGGGCCTGTTGATACTTCGGCGTTTGAAATCAGCGAGGCAATGGGAGTTATTGAAAACCTTGCCGATGAAGACGTCGACCTTATTTGGGGAGCTACCTTTGATGAAAAGATCAAAGACTACGTGACCATTACCATCATCGCCACGGGCCTCGATCGCTGAATCGTTTCAGAACCCATGGGCTCGACAAGAATACGTTTCTATCAGACACACAACGGCCCCTGTCCCTATCGTTCCAATGGAGATTGGAACAATCTTGCATTTCAAACCCAAAACCTGAGTGAAGAAGCATACGGATCCCTACTTGATCTTGGATTCCGCCGTAGTGGTTTTTCAGTCTATCATCCGATCTGTTCAGGCTGCACAAATTGCATCCCGATCCGTGTCAATACGAGCACCTTCAAAGCCAGTAGGAGCCAGCGAAAAACCTGGCATAAAAACCAGGATTTGCGGGTGGAGCATCATCCATCTGGATTCTGTCAACAAGGTTTTAAACTATACAGCAAATATCAGCAGAACTGGCATCAATGTGGCTCTCCGGTCACCGAAAGCGACTACCTCGATTTTCTGATCCATTCCCCGGTCAGGACAGAGATGCTTTATTACTATGATCTGGACCGCCTGCTGGCAATTGGCTGGATCGACGTGCTTGAGAATATGCTGAGTTCAGTATATTTCATTTTCGACCCTGACGAGGCATCACGAAGGCTGGGAGTTTACTCGCTGCTTTATGAAATCGAATATGCACGCAAGCTCGAAAAAAACTGGCTCTATTTGGGTTACTGGGTAGAAGATTCGCAAAAAATGTCTTACAAAAGCGATTTTCAACCCGCCGAGTTACTGTTCAACAAAAAATGGGTGCCTTTCAAACAACACCACGATTTGTTTTCAAAACACAATGCCTCAACCTGAAAAAAATTTCACCCATTTGAATGAAGGGAATCAGCCCAGGATGGTGGATGTTTCCGGAAAAGCCGTCACTCACCGAACCGCTGTTGCTGAAGCAATGGTACACCTTGGCCCGGAACTGGCCAGAATGCTCAAAGAAACTGGGAGCACCAAAAAAGGACCAGTGATCCAGACGGCAGTTATAGCAGGGATTCAGGGGTCCAAAAGAACGAGTGATCTGATTCCCATGTGCCATCCACTTCCACTTTCCGCAGTGGAGGTCGATATTCAGTTGGAAGGAGAAAAAGCAAGAATTCAGGTTCAGGTCAAAACATCCAACCAGACCGGGGTCGAAATGGAAGCCCTCACCGGAGCATCCGTGGCCGCCCTGACCCTCTACGATATGTGTAAATCCATCTCAAAAGCAATGATCATCGAATCTGTGAGGCTTTTGAAAAAAACAGGTGGGAAGTCAGGTGAGTACCGCGCTGATCATTAATGGAATAAATTTTACTTAAATATTTCCACCATTGTGAACTAATCCACTCTAAGAGACTGACTGCCAAAGAAAAAACCCATAAAAAAAATGTTACTTAGTATCACCTACAAATTATTATACAAATAATCAATTTATTTAATGAATAATTTAGATAGTTAATTTCAATTCCACAACAACAAAAAATCTATTGAAAAATTTTGGTAGAATGTTATTATTTTTATCAATTAAACTATCTCATTTGTGTCTTATCAGGATTCATTAGGCTAAAGAAAAGTGATTTCATCAAAATAACATATTTTTTTTATGCAAAAAAAATCATAATCAAATAATATTTTCCTTATTTAATAACTAACTCATGAAAAAGAAGACAGTTCTTATCACTGGAATTACAGGACAGGATGGAAGCTATCTTGCTGAATATTTGCTTTCTTTAGGTTATGAAGTCCATGGTATTGTTCGCAGGGTTGCATTGGAGGATCCAACCCATCATTTCTGGAGACTTCAAAAAGTTTTAGATCAATTAATCCTTCATTCCGGTTCCCTTGAAAGCTTTCCGACCTTATTCAAAATCATGCGTGAAGTGCAACCAGATGAATGTTATCACCTAGGTGCTCAAAGTTTTGTCTCGGTTTCATTTGAGGATGAATTTTCCACGATGCAAACCAATATCAATGGCACCCATTACCTTCTAGCAGCCCTCAAGGAAGCATGTCCGAACTGCAGATTTTATTTTGCGGGCTCTTCAGAAATGTTTGGAAAGGTAGAGGAAACACCTCAAAGTGAAACGACCCGATTCCATCCTCGTTCCGTGTATGGATTGACCAAAGTTGCCGGATTTGAATTAACAAGAAATTATCGTGAAGCCTATAACCTTTTTACTTGCACCGGAATACTATTCAATCATGAGTCTCCAAGACGGGGTTACGAATTTGTAACTCGAAAGATATCTTCTACTGCTGCTCGGATTAAACTCGGGATGGAAAAAATAATGCTTTTAGGAAACATTGAGGCTAAGCGGGATTGGGGGTTTGCAGGGGAATATGTAGAGATGATGCACGCTATGCTTCAGCAGGATGACCCCGAGGATTTTGTTATCGGTACTGGTGAAACTCACACTGTAAGGGAGTTTCTTGAAGTTGTATTTGGTGAACTTAACTTAAATTATCAGGATTATCTGGTAATAGACAAAAAATTTTACAGACCTGCAGAAGTAGATATACTTGTTGCAGATCCACTTAAAGCGCAAGAAAAACTAGGATGGAAATCAAAAATGAATTTTGAAGAGTTAGCTCTTCAGATGGTACGTAACGATTATGATATTCTTAAAAAAGGACATAATTATTAGTCATAAAGCTTAGAAATTAGATAATATTTCTGAATTATACATAAGTCCATACCAAGTATAATTCAACTCAGCGCTTAAGCAGATTCTGGTAAAGCACACTATAGTTTTTTGCTGTTTCTGCCCATGAAAAACCCAGGGCATGTCTGCACAGCCGATCTTTTTTGTCCGGATCTCTTGTAAATAAATTCATTCCCTCCTCAAAAACATTTTTCATTTCCTCTGGATCAAAATTTTTCCAGTAAAACGCTTCCTCTCCAGCCACTTCGGGAAGGCTGGTTAAATTCGATACAAACACGGGTTTACCGAGGCGCATCGCTTCAATGGCGGGAATTCCAAATCCTTCTAATTTCGAGGCTAATACAAATGCTTCACATTCCCGATAATACCATGCTTTTTCATTTTCTCCCACTTCTCCTGTGAGCCAAATACGGTCTTCCATTTTCAGTTCAACAATACGCTTACGTATCATGTCTGCATAAGGTTGATCTGCGTTTCCTGAGATCACCAAATTCAAATCCGGCATGTGCGCCATCCACTCTACTAAAGCTGCAAAGTTTTTGGACGGCTTTATGACGCCAATGGAAAATACAAAAGGCCCAGAAGGCAGTACTTTTGGAGTTTCCGGAACAATTTCCTCAATGGGTGCAACTCCTAAGTAGATCACTTCAGATGGAATGTTCTCAGCTAAGGATGTATGGCTCAAAACTGTTTGTCGTGTAAATTCTGAAGAAAAAACAACTGCCGTTGCTTTTCCAATTCTTTTCTCCAACCTTTTCAATCGCCTGGACAGTTTCATTCCACTCTTTTCCCATAAAAAATTAAGATCATGAATGGTGAGTAAATAGGGCGTCTTATTGTCAGGGAAATAGGGAGAATCCTGGTGAGTCGAATGCCACAAATCGTAGCCAGAATTCAAGCAAGGGAGGTATCTGCGGCCGGATGAAGCCACTATGTGTCTGTCTCCTGAAAATTGAGGCGGAATTGTTCGAGGAAGTAAAAACACAGAGTTAAAATCCGGGTGCGACTGACGCTTCAATTCCTGTCCGAAATGGAGACAAAACTGTCCCAGTCCAGTATTAGGATATTTCAATTTTGATAAATCAACTAAAAGAGTAGACAACCTTATCCTTTGTTAGTTGTACAAAAGTGTCTCGTTTCTCATGAACAAGTCTTCTGTATAGATTTGATAGAGGAAAGCAATAAAGCATCCTGATAGCAATGCGGATTAATTTGCTGTCGTTTTAAGGTGAAGAGGGTATCTATAATACGGTCGATTTTGAACAGGATCCTGGAGGGCATCGCTGAAACTCAGTCCCGCTTCCAGTTTTGGAAGGGATTCTGAATCAGATTGATGTTGAGATATCGCGGATCGTGGCTGACGTCTTTACCAATCCAGTCAGGCAGTTCGATTTCCTGTTCCTCGGATTCCAGTTCGACTTCAGCGATCACCAGGCCCTGATTGTCACCATGGAATTCATCGACCTCCCAGCATACTTCTCCAAGTTGAATTTTGGTGCGATGCTTGGAGAGAGTCGGTTGTTCACAAACTTCCTCAAGGAGGAAAAGACCATCTTCGAGGGGAATCGGATATTCGTACTCAATCCTTAGGATCGTCCCGCGTTGCCCTTTGATATTCAGGTTGGCCTGATCTCCCTCAATGCGCACACGCACGGAGCGTTCAGGATCACGACTGAGGTAGCCCTGATGGAAAAGCACAGGGGTTCCGAGTCTTTTCCATGCATCATCGATGACCAGAAATTTTCGTTCGATTTCAAGCCCCATACGGACCCTGCTTGGGATAAGAGAAAGGGCTTCTCGTCAGCCCTTCTCGATCATCTCGTTGAATTCTTCAATCAGTCCATCAATTTCAGAATCGAGGCTGAAGATCCCTTTCCAGTACTTTTGGTGATCCTGCCACTGGGCATTGAGTTCAGATACTTCACGACCCTGCTGTTCAATCCAGGTGAAGTATTTGAGGTTGTGAATGCGTTTACGGTCATAATACCCAAGTTCCTGCATGTGTTCCAACCCGGCATCCAATAACCTTTGGTGATCACGGGCCGCTGAGACTTCCGCATAAGCACCGTGCTCTGCCGCCAGTTCCTCGACCCTGGAAAGATAAAGATCCATGGAATCGGTGAAAATCGTTACCACCCAGTCGTCTTCTCCGAGTTCATAATATTTGGCAAACTTGATCGCACCGATCATGTTGCCAATGCAGGAAATACCCATCAAACCGAGGTTGGCGACAATTTCCAGATCGACCCCCTGGGAAATCAAGTATTCCCTGCCTTTGGGTTCATTGAAGAGTCGGACGACCTTTACCACGGTTTCATCATCGACGGACACCACCATATCGGTGTTTTTACAGTCATGGATCCAGGGTATGTGTTTGTCTCCAATGCCTTCGATGCGGTGCTCTCCGTATCCGTTGTACAGTAGTGTGGGGCACTGCAGGGCCTCGGCCGCCACCAGTTTGGAAGTGGGATACTGATCCTTGAGAAAATAGCCAAACCCCAGAGTTCCGGCAGAACCCGAACTGGAAACGCTGCCTGCGAGCCTTCCACGTCCTCCCGATGCCTTTTCAAAGGCTTCCTTGGCGGCATTTCCGGTGACATGGTAATGCCAGAGGGTATTTCCGAATTCCTCGAACTGATTGAAGATTCGGATATCGCTCCGGGTTTTTTTCAGTTCCCAGCATTGGTCAAAGATCTCCTTGACGTTACTTTCCGTGCCGGGAGTGGCAATGATTTCGCCGGCCACTTTTTGTAACCATTCGAAGCGTTCCCGGGACATTCCTTCAGGAAGGATCGCCACCGATTCACAGCCAAGCAGTGAGGAGATGTAAGCGCCTCCACGGCAGTAGTTCCCGGTGGAAGGCCAGACGGCCTTGGTGGTAGAAGGATCGAACTGCCCAGTAACCAGGGCTGGAGCGATGCAACCGTAAGTAGCCCCAACTTTGTGGGCTCCGGTCGGAAACCACTTACCCACCAGTCCGATGATATTCGCCTTCACTCCTGTGATTTCCTTGGGAATCACCATCGCATTCACCGGACCGTAACCTCCTCCTTCAGATACCGGCTCGTTCTTCCAACTGACGCGGTAAAGATTCCTGGGATGCATGTCCCAAAGCCCAATCGAATTCATCTCATTGCGGATTTTTCCTGAAATGTTTTCCGGATTTTTCATTTCCCGGAAGGTGGGGAGACGGATGTTCCGCTCCCTGCAGTGGGCCGCATTTTTACGGATCTGAGCTTCATTTTGGGTCAAGTCAATCATGGAGTTTCCTTTCTGTGGAAGTCAGTAGTTCTGGTTCAGCTCTTCCAGGGAATTGATGGGGTATTGAGGTATGTTGATGATATTCGATGCAGCTTTGACATCTTTCAATCCGTTACCGGTGAGCAAAAGGACGCACACGGTCTCAGGGGCCAGGCTTTTTTTCTCCTTCAGAAACCCGGCATAGGCGGTTGCACTGGCAGGTTCTGCAAATACCCCGGCCATGGAGGAAAGCTCTTGCTGGGCCAGAAGGATCGCCTCGTCAGAAACTGTCACGCAGCATCCCTGATAGGTTTTCAGGTTTTTCACGGCTAGGTATCCGTTGCTGGGGACATCAACTGAAATGGAATCGGCAATCGTTTGGGATGCTTTTACATCGAAATGTCCTGTTTCCAATGCCCGGGTGATCGCATTGCTACCTTCCGCCTGAACTCCGACGATCACCGGAATTTTGGAAATCAACCCCAGCTGATGCAAATCCCGGAATCCCTTGTAGACTCCAGAAAGGATGACCCCGTCACCCACGGAAACATAAACGCGGTCAGGACACTTACCGAGCTGCTGCCACATTTCAATGGAAACGGTTTTCTTGCCCTCGATAGTCAGGGGGTTGTAGGCGGTGTTGCGGTTCAGGCCACCGAAGCGTTTCGAATATTCAAGGGAAAGTGCAAAAGCCTGATCATAGTTCTTTTCCGCCATGATCACTTCTGCTCCATACTGGAGTGCCTGGATCATCTTTGCTGGTGGAGCGGTTTGAGGTAGGAAGAGTTTCACTTTGAGCCCTGCAGCTGCTCCAACTCCGGACATGGAGGATCCTGCATTTCCCGTGGAAGCCACCACCACCTCATTGATTCCATGCTTGCGGGCAAAGGCCGCAACCAACATCGACGCACGGTCCTTGAAAGATCCTGTCGGATTGAGCCCGTCGTCCTTGAGATAAAGCGATGAAAATCCAGTCGCTTCAGAAAGCCTTTCCGATTTCCAGAGTGGTGTGCCTCCGACCGGAAGATCTGGAAAAAATTCTCGTTCCACTGGAAGCAAATCAAGAGCATTGAATTCTTCCGGTGGGTCTCCCTGAAGCCTCACTTCAAGCACCCCCCTCAAGGGTTCTTCTGGTTGTTTCTGTGAAAAACACTGCGGACAGAGCATCAGCTCTGGAACAATTTCATAATCCTGTCCGCATTCGCTGCAGAGGTAATCAAAGGAAAGCATGAATCAAGGAAGCAAGTTTGAAAGAATGAGCAGGCATTCATGGATAATACCTGCTCCAACTTAAGGATGGTTTAAATCCCGTTGGCAAAAACACTGGGAAATCGGGCCAAGAAAGCGATGGCAAGACGCAGTTCACGTTGGTCTACTGCTTCTCCAATTTTATGGGTGTTCTGCTCAATCCCAGGACCAAAACCAAACATTGGAGGATGTTTGTATCCACCAGCATGAACCCAGTCTTTTCGGTCGGAGACGTCAATCGATTTATTTTCTTCCGGAATGGGAAATCCAACACCATCCGTGGAAAAGATCCAGCGATCGACTCGAGCCTGCTTTCGTAGTGCACCATTATTTTCTGAACTTCCGTTGATGTTTGGAGAAACCACACGGTCGTATACGTTCACCGCCGTCTTGATCGCATTGTGTTCTTCCGGAGTTGCCCAACCCATGTATACCTGTGGATTGCCTGGCTGGTATCCCGTCCAGGTCGGTTCATCATAGCGCGGGATGGATACTTCCACTTTCAATCCTGCTTCCTGAGCTTTACGGACGCTTTCGAGATTATTAATGTCTTGAACCGCCTGATCCGGGGTCTCACCGACTGTCAGTCGCCGGTCGAACCTTACCGTCCAGCGGTCCGGCACGGCGCAATCACTGGGGGTTTCCAATTTCGCCCAGGATGCGGTACGGGTCCCATGTCCCAGAAAGGGATCATCCAGAAATCCTTCCCGGGCATCATATTTGGCGGCTGCTTCAGAGATGATGGCACTTCCGAATTCAAGCGGGTTCAGTCCTTCCCAAGGCATCGAACCATGGCAGGACCGACCTGTGACAGTCAGTTCGATCTGCATCCTTCCACGCTGACCGCGGTAGATACCGAGGGCACCTTTCTGGGCATCACCGGTTCCTTCGGTGAGGATCACCACATCTGGGACCAGATCCGGCTTGGCTCCGGGAAGTACCTTCTGCATGACGAACATCGGCCCGGCTCCATCATTATCTTCTTCAACTGCGGTTGCATATGCACGAATGATGGTTCCTTTGAGAGCACCCTCAGAAGCCAGTTCAAGGGCAATTTTGGTTGCAATCGCTTCGGAAATCACCCCACTGAGCTGATCCGCAGATCCTCTACCGAAGACCATGTTGTCCCATTCCGAATCTTCGGGGAGATATCCGAGTTCACTGCGAAGGAAATCACCTGCCATTTTGCTAGAGTCAATTACGCCGTCATAGGAATCGATGCTTCCGTTGGTCTTGCTCAACCACTGGTCTCGGAGTGCCCGAACCGTGTCGGAATGACCATCAAAATAAACCACACGTTTTTCTGAAGCAGGAATACCGTCATCAGGATCCAAAACCGTCCAGACAAGGTTTCCATATTCATCAAAACCAATATCATCGGCAGATCGTACTCCACCAATTTCAATGATTTTGTTGCGAAGGTATTCCAATCGTGGTCCCTCATGATTACTCAATCCACATTCCGGATCTCCTCCCTGTTCGAGTGGTTTGTCCACATAATCGGCAGGAATGCGGATGACCTCCTTCAACATCTCTACTGCCAGAGGGAGGTACTTTTCACTCAGTTCAGAAATTCGTGTGTCCAGTTGATTCATCAGTCTCCTAAAATCAGTTGTATGGTTGAAATTCCTAATTCTTTTGCCTATTCAGGACTAGATCCCCACTCGCTTCAAATTACGCTGGGCCAAATCTTGAAGCAGCGCAGCAGGATTTTCGAATTTTCCTGCAAAGATCATGGCGGCAATGATGAAGGGTTTGTATCCCGCCTGGATGTAGGTCGGGGTGCGATAACGGTCAAACACCGAAGCCTCAACTTCACCCTGTTCACAAGAAACACTGCTGATGTCCGCCGGGAGGCAGTGCATGTACAGCGCTTTTCCTGCACAAGTTGTCTTCATTAATTCTTCCGTGCATTCCCATCCGGTAAAATTCGCATTCTGGGCAAGGCAGTGTTTTTCAAGTTCGTCCAAACCTGCGTGGTCCTGTTTGCGAAGCAGTTCGGTACGTGTTTCCATCACTTTGTAGGGGGCCCAGCTTTTGGGATAGACAATGTCTGCTCCAGCAAAGGCCTCTTCCATGGAGTTGCTAACCGAAAAACTTCCTCCCGACTCTCCAGCAAATTTAGAAGCATTCTCCATGCATTCCGGAACGAGGTCATATCCTTCCGGATGAGCTAAAGCGACGTCCATCCCGAAACGGGTCATCAGACTGATGATGCCTTGGGGCACAGAAAGCGGTTTGCCGTAACTGGGCGAGTAAGCCCAAGTCATCGCAATCTTCTTTCCTTTCAGTTGGTCCAAAGAACCGAACGTTTGGACCAGATGCTGAAGATCTGCCATGGACTGCGTCGGATGATCCATATCACATTGCAGGTTCACCACCACGGGGCGTTGATGAAGCACCCCGTCCGCCTTCCCAAGATCAAGGGACTGAGCCACCTCCTGCATATAGGCATTACCGGCTCCAAGATACATGTCGTCTCGGATACCAATCGCCTCCGTCAAAAAGGAAATCATGTTCGCCGTTTCACGCACCGTTTCTCCGTGTGCAATTTGGGATTTCCCTTCGTCCAGATCCTGCACCGTCAGTCCCAGTAGGTTGGCTGCCGAGGCATAGGAAAATCGCGTCCGTGTCGAATGATCACGGAATAACGAAACCGCCAACCCAGACTGAAACACTCTGGCTGAAAAATTATTTTCGTATAGATCCTTGAGTGCCTCTGCAATTTTAAGAATGGCCCTCAATTCATTTTCTGTTTTTTCCCAGGTCAACAGAAAATCTCGCCCGTGAAGCCCAGACTGCAAAGGTTTCAATTCTGCCTCAAGTTTATCTAGCATTTCTTATGTTTATAAAGAATGTGACAGGCCTTCCGAAATCAGAGCCTATGATGAAAAGAAAAATTTTTGAAAACCTTTAATCTTAAGCCGGAAAATAGACTTATTCAAGATTTAAGGCAAAACCTAATACATCACCTTGGTAGGCCGGCCAGCCTAGAGGCCATAATAGATAAAGAGATGAATTTGAAACAAATTGTTAAAGATGCTTTTTGAAGAGATTCATAGTGGCTTGGTACTGCCTCTAATGATTAAACTACCGGGTAAATGTATGGAATCTTGTCTAATTTCAGGCTGTCTAATTTGTTTGAGAAGCATATTGACCGCATGAGTCCCGATTTCAATGTGTGGTTGACAAATTGTCGTTAAGGGAGGTGTAGAAATTTCCGCAAAGGGTATATCATCAAAACCTACCACCGATACATCTTCCGGGATTC
>Ga0187827_10004543_pt1 | contig 17029 bp, 13 predicted proteins | sample ETNtaG_39_FD_167969 | JGI IMG/M metagenome (GOLD analysis project Ga0187827, IMG submission 167969) | Marine microbial and viral communities from oxygen minimum zone, Eastern Pacific Ocean - ETNP2014_SV_150_PacBio MetaG (Illumina Assembly) | ecosystem: Environmental > Aquatic > Marine > Hypoxic...
TCACTCCTAATACGGCCCATGAATTTTGGAAATCTTAAGGCTAGACCATTTCCCTTTCGAACAGTATCCATAGCCACTGTATGAACTGAACTCAAAGTTATCTCGGAACCCATCACTTCAATTACAATCTGAGGATTGAACCAAACATCAGCATCAATCTTCGAAACTACATTATTAGGCTTATTAGGTATCTTGATCGGTACAAGTATATTAAAAAATTTTATAAGATTTTCATCAGAGAAACCTGTCCCTACCTTGCAGACAGTTCTGAAATCGTTATTCACTGGATCATATGATGCCAATAGAAAAGCACCATACTTTCCTTTCCGTCTACCTCTTCCATGAAATGCCCCTACTACAACAAGGTCAAGAGAATCGGTCAGCTCTCCACTATATTCGCGCTTCAGCTTTATCCACGCGAACTCTCTAGCCCCTGCTCTGTAGACACTTTTCAGATCTTTTACAACTAAACCTTCACACCCATCAGCAATGGCAGATGCCATGAATTCCTCTATCTCATCAACTGTTGTGACAACTTTCGATGGAATCACATTTACTCGTGCATTATCCTTAACAATATTTTCAAGTTGATTCCTCCTCTTTTGATAGGGTAACCCAGTCAAATCTTTCCCATCAAGAAATAGAAGGTCAAAGAAGTTGATTGAAACAGGATACTCATCCACTGCTTTTGCTATACCGTGTTTACGACGCCGATGCATTAACTCTTGAAAGGGGAGATACGCACCTGTATCGACATCAATAGCCACGACTTCTCCTTCTATGACGTACTCTTTTCCATTCAAACTTGACTTTGAAAGATCTACCAAATCAGGATATTGATTAGTGATAGTTTCCAGCCGTCTGGAAAAAATCCAAAACTTGCTTGATCCGTAACTAATCTGCACTCTCTCACCATCTAATTTATACTCTAAAGCAGCGATACCGCCCATTTTCTCAAGAATAGCCTTGGCAGAATCTAGCCGCTCAGCTAACATTGGTCTTACGGGATGTCCAAATTTTATACGAAATTTCTCAACTCCCTTCAATCCCTTTAGCACTAAGGTACGGGCCACTAGCCCCAAATCACCTGAAAGATTGTATGCCCTCTCAATCATTGGACGATTCCCCTTATCATTTGTGAATGCTACTGCCAAAGCATCCAGAACAGTGTAATCAGCTATACCCAACCGAAGCTTTCCCGTTGCAGTTCTTAGGATATATTTCGCCTCTTTCGGGGAGGCATCAGCCAAGAGACCGTTTAGAAGACGGAGGCGTAACTCCATAGAACCTGGCCCAGATGCTCTAGCTATACTATCGAGAACATCATAAATTCTCTCAACAGTCAATGGTTCTGAGAAAAGGGTGATCTGACCTTTGTTTTTTAAGAAATCTTCTGCAACTAATCCAATATCCCCAAAAAGATGATGGTTTTTTTCTACCTCTTTCAGGCTCTGACCTGATTTAGCCGCAATAGCACGCATACACATCTTTTCAGCAAGTCCTACTTCTATACCCATAAAGTCAGGATATAGTTTCCCTTGAGTAAGATAAATCACCTTATCCACTAACTCATGTGGAGTTTTCGCGATTAAGTCTGCGAAAAGTTCAGTTAGCTCAAGTCGCTTTGGCGTATCCTCCATTGTTTGATAGGCAGCAGCGACTTCAGAATATAACAAAAGATTAACTCATCAACCAGTTTAAAATTAGGCGAATATCTAGATATTAAGGTTAAAGATTTGCCAAATATAAACATCACCTAACTAATGTAATTTGATAAAAAAAAGAAAGCAATAAGACACCATCTAAGTTAATTAAGAAGTGGGCAAGACCGAAATTCTAGATTTTTCTGAAAAGATATCTATTGTAATCGATGCGAATAGCAGAGTGGGCCGACCAGACATTAACGCTATAGCATCAATTTAGCAAAAATGGGCCGACCAGGATTTGAACCTGAGCTACTACCGTGTGAGGGTAGTGTCCTAACCAGGCTATCCCAACGAAAGTAATAATCCCAAAAACTTTCGTCGACTAGACCATCGGCCCGCCTAAGACTCGTTAACTATGATGCTATAATAATACTTTAAGGGTAGAAAATATAGTGAAATACTACTTCTTCACACCCAAAGAAGTATTCTTTTTTCGTAGCGCAGAGCTTCTGCAACCCCTACATCGAGATGCTGATATTGGGTTCCTTCGACCACATTTCATGCACACCTTAAAGTAAAGCCTTCTCTTCTGTGCAATCTGTTTCTTAATAACATCTGTAATGGGCATAACACACCCATCGCACACACACCCATTATTATCTTTTAGCAAAATGATAATTTCCTGGAACAATAGGTAAGTATATATCTGAGTTTTTTTATGCTGTAACCCAACGTATCTAAACGTTAGGAGTTGAAAGAATGAGTTACGGAGGACAAGGACGTGATCGTGGTGGATTTGGCGGATTTAGGTCTTCAAAACCTGCACCCGTTGAAGCTGGCAAAGAATACGACGTATCAATAACAGAGATAAGTCGCCGCGGTGACGGAATAGCGAAAATCGAAGGTTTCATAATTTTCGTAAGTGGGGCAAAAGTTGGTCAACAAGCGAAGATTAAGGTCACAGATGTCGCGCCTAGATTTGCAAAAGCAGAAATAGTCGATGGATCATCAAGTGAAGAAACATCTAGTGAAGAGTAAGCATCATTAGGAAGCATACTTTTTCAGAACCTGCAGTAATACAGCGGAAGTGATTTTTTTTATCCGCTCTTTTTTTTTCCAAGTTTGTAGTTTTTTTATAGATTGATTCTCAGATGAATGTGAGAAACAGATAATATATCCAATTCCACATAAAAGAATGGATGGAGCTTTATGAATATGAGGCAGAATTCATATCTAAGAAGGCAGGTTTAAAGACACCAGAACAAGCAGCCCGAGATTATAAAAGAAGGTTTTAGAAAACATAAATGGAAAGAACAATCTTAAGAAGAGACGGAATCTATTTAAGTCACTTCAACTGATATCTAGGATACAAAGTGAACTAAAGATGCCAGAGTCAAATATGTCAAATACAGTCCTAATAGGAAAGAAACCGGTAATGAACTACGTTCTAGCAGGATTAACCCTAATTCAAAATGGGCAAGATGCGGTGAGCATCAAGGCTCGTGGAAGATCCATCAGCAAGGCTGTTGATGTGGCTCAAATAATTACAAAACGATTTGCCACAGACGTAACCGTCAAAGGAATAAATATTAACACCGAGCAGGTAAAGAGCATAGAAACGGGTAATCTAAACAACGTTAGCTCAATGGAAATATGTCTCGTAAAGTAACAAACCACAATCATATTTTTTCCAGCAACCTTTTATTCATCTTTTTTTAACCCCATTTAGACACAAATTTGCAATTACCAATTTGCTCATTCGACGCAAAAACAGGAATACTTTGCCCGAAATGTGAAGCAAAACTCAAAAGTAATCACCTCACTAAATCAGATATAGACACATCAAAGAAACTCTCAAAGATATTGGATAAGATTCCTGAATTAAACAAAACAACTCTCATTAACGGCATAGATGTAAAAGGAGATATGGTTCTTGTGATGAACAAGGGTAGTCATGACATACTTAGAAAAAATCACACCGTGTTCAAACAAATGGAAAAAGAGTTGAAAAGCAATTTATGGATTGTAGATGCAGAAACATCAAACAAACAGGTTCTTGAGGACATTTTCTTCCCTGCAAAAATCCTAGCTGAAAATGTAGTTTGGCTACCTGATGGAAGTAAGCTCACAAAAGTGATAGTTCCAGGAAAGATTAAACGTTTTCCACATAATCTGAATCAAATGAAGAGCATTATAAAGGCAGTGATAGGAATAGATTTACTTATCGAATTTGAGAGAACTTAGATTAATCGGCAGGCTTTTGATAATGAGTCCTTTTTTGAGATCACATTACTGTAAAGAGATATTAACAGAGAAAATAGGCAGCATCGTAACAATAGCAGGATGGATTGAAGACATTAGACCAATGGGTTCACTCGTTTTCATGATAATACGTGATAAAACAGGAGTATCTCAAGTTGTGTTCAATAAGAAAAATACATCAAGTGAAATATTCGTTTTAGTAAAAAATGTTCCAAGGCAGAGCATAGTTTTGATAAAAGGGATTTTAAAAGAAGGAAAAGGAAAAGATATTCCCATAGAGGTGCAGGCTGAAGAGATGCAAGTTCTAGGAGAAGCCATCCATCCATTAGTTCTTGACCCCACAGGTCGAGTTAATGCATCTATCGATACTCGACTGAATGCAAGAGCACTTGACCTCCGTAATGTAAAAACTATGTCAATATTCAAGATAAAACATATCACATTACAATCTATTCGTAGAACTCTTTCAGATGAAGGATATTTGGAAGTTAATACAGCAAAGATAATCGGTCAAGCCGCCGAAGGAGGTGCAAACCTATTCCCATTCGATTATTTTGATAAGGATGCATTTCTAGCACAGAGCCCACAATTATTCAAAGAGCAATTAACTATGTCTCTTGACCGTGTTTTCGAGATAGGGAGTTACTATCGAGCCGAGAAATCGCATACAAGAAGACATCTCAACGAGTTCATTAGCGTAGATATAGAGGCAGCATTCGCAGAAAAAGACGATGTTATGGAAACGGCTGAAAAAATGGTTGAAAATGCTGCAATAGAAGTAGTTGAGAAATGCTCTGACGAGATAAAAACACTTGGGCATAACATTGAGGTGCCAAAGCGTCCATTTCAGAGAATAACATATGCCCAAGCTATTAAGGAGTTGAATCGAAAAGGAACCAAAATCAAGAAGGGCGATGATTTGAAGGATCACGACTTGAAAGTTCTTGGAAGAATTTACCCTAAGTATTTCTGGATAACAGATTGGCCAGCAAATTTAAAACCGTTTTATATTGCTAGAACACCTGATGGCAAAAAGGCGCTATCCTTTGATCTTCAGCATGGTCATTTAGAACTTGCTTCGGGTGGAAGACGTGTTTCAGATGGTAAAGAATTGGAGGAAAGAATTCAAGAATCAGGGTTGTTCCCTAAGAGCTTTGAAGATCACCTGAAAACTTTTCGGTGGGGTATGCCACCTCACTCAGGATGGGGGTTCGGTCTCGATAGATTCATAATGATTCTTACAGGTATGAAGAATATTCGCGAGGTAGTACTTTATCCTAGAGATCAGGATCGATTAGTACCATAAAATAATCTTGAAAGATCAAAATTTGTTTGCATGACTGATATAGGAATAGAACATAAAAATATTACAATTTGTCAGACACACCAACCGTGAATTAATTTGAAAGAAGTAAGATTATCTGTTCCCGCTCATCTTCATGCTGGTAACCCCGATCTTACAGGGGATCTTGGTAGAATCTATGGAACCCTTGGTTTCACAATCGATTACCCACGAACTTTGGTTACGGTAAGACAATCCAAAGGAATTGAGGTTAAGGGTGAAGACTGGGAGAATGCCAAAAGATATGCAAAAACTTTCTTAAAGAAATATGATATCAATGGAGGAGCAGAAATAATTGTTGAAAAAACTATACCCAAACATCTTGGCATGGGTTCTCAAACAGCACTATCACTTGGGATTGGTACAGCATTATCAAAGATTTATGGAATCGATGATGTAAGCGTGGAAGAGATGGCTTTAATGCTAGGTAGAGGGACTGTAACAGCTTTAGGAACATATGGGTTCAAGTTAGGCGGATTAATTCTTGATGGTGGTTTTAAGACAGACATGAAAGGGAAAATGATTCCTCCATTAATCTTCAGAAAGGATATTCCGGAGAATTGGTTTTTTGTCGTGTGCATCCCTAAAGCTCCAATACCTAAAATCTTAAAGATAAAAGAAAATGAGAATGAAGTTTTAGACAATTTGAAACCAATGGAAAAGGAAGTTTCAGCGGAACTTTCGAGATTGGTTTTGATGCAAATATTACCAAGTTTCATTGAAGGGGATTTGGTTACTTTTGGAAAGGCGCTCACCAAGTTCAATAGTCGACTTGGAGGATTCTGGAGCGATTTCCAAGAAGATGCAGTATATTGTGATCCAATAGTGGAAGGTGGAATAAAACTGATGCTCAAAAAAGGTGCGCCATGTGCTTGTCAGACTTGTTGGGGACCAACATTCTATACGATTGTAAAAGGAGAAAAAACAGCAAAAATGCTGCATAATGAAATGAAACAATACATACTAGAGACCGGAGGTGGAGAAGCTTTTTATACAAAACCAAATAATAGAGGAACTAACATATCATATACATGATATTTGAATAAGTGACGAAAAAAGATGGTAAAAGCCATCGGGATAGACCCTGGAACCAAAAGCATAGATATGTTTGGATTCGATGATAAAACAGAAAAAATACTTATTGATAAAATAATTCCTCGAGACGAGTTCACAAAGAATCCACAAATCATTCTTGATATTCTAAGGAATCTCACTAATTCAATAGGCAAAATAGATGTGATTGTTGGCCCGAGCGGTTATGGCATTACTCCAAAACGAGCAACTGAAACCGAAGATTCTGAAATTCTTATGGCAACATTTGTTTCTGAAAGCGATGTAAAACGTCGATTAAAAATAATTGGATTAAGAGAACTTATGTTCTTTATGAAAAAAGCAAGTGATCTAAACATCTGGTTTACACCCAGTGTCATACATCTTCCAACAATACCTAGATTTAGAAAGGCTGGAAAAATCGATATGGGGACAGCAGATAAACTATTTAGCGTCATATTAGCTATGAAGGATCAAGCTGAAACTCTGAATTTAGATTACTCTCAAACTTCATTTATTTTAGTCGAAATCGGATTTGCATATACATCTGCTATGGCTGTTGAAAAAGGAAATTTGGTGGATGGGATAGGTGGAACATCAGGCAATCTTGGATACCTAGGAATGGGAACGATAGATGGAGAACTAGCATATGCTATCTCGAACTCATTTGGTAATTATTCAAAAATGCTTCTTTTTTCAGGAGGTGCAGCTTCCTTAGCTGAACTCGATCCATTCTCAATGGACATTGAAGACTTTATCAATAAATCCAAGAAGAATAAGAAGATTAAGTCTGCCTATGAAGCTTTTCAGGAAGCAATTGTAAAAGACGTTTTTTCCCTAATGATTTCGATGGATGAACCGCCTAAAGAGATCTTACTTAGTGGTAGATTTTTAGGGGTAAATGCCTTTAAAAAAGACATTATTTCAAAACTAATTAAGAATACAAAATCGTTTAACATAAGTGGAATAAGAACAGTTCATAGGAAAACTGCAAAAGGGAAAGAAGGTGCACAAGGCGCAGCAATACTCGCTAATGGAATAGCTGGAGGGAAATACAAACACATAGTATCAAGATTAAAAATTTTAGAAGCCGAAGGCACAATATTTGATCATATTTATTTAGATAAAACAATAGTTGAAAAGATAAAAGAAACCTTCACCAATAGCAATCAATTTTAATTTATTGATCAAGATATCTAGAAAGATTTTCGAATCCACTGTAGCATCTTAAAGGGCTTTGTAGTTTTCAGACCATTGGACATATGCTCGAAGCATCTCACCTGAGACACTAGGTCGTTTGTTATTCAGAATCGCTTTAAAGTCATCCAAAGTTATTTCTCTTGGCTTAGAATCCTTATTCTCAGCTTCACCTTTGGCAAAAAGCTCTGATACCACACTTATCTGAACTGATTGGCAAACATCCTTAATGTCACTTCCTGAGTAGCCATCAGTGAGATCACTAAGATCTTCTAGCTTAACGTTATCTAGTTTGATGGGCGCAGTATATTCTCTGAACATCTCTATTCGAGCATCCGTATCAGGTAATTGGATATAGACCCGTCTTTGGAAACGTCTCAAAAAAGGCCAATCTAAAGCCCATGGCTTATTAGTGGCACCAATAATATACAAGTGAAGGTGCTTACCTTTATCGAGGATTCCATCCATTTCCTTAAGGAATTGGTTCCTGACACGTATTTCGCCTCCCACTTCTTGGTTTCTGGAGCCCAGTAGTGAGTCAAGTTCATCAATGAAGATAATGACAGATTGTACCCCGTCATTCAGCATATCACGGGCAGAGTCGAATAATTTGGCTACATTCTTTTCTGCCTCCCCTAACCACTTGGACATTATTGTGGCTGCATCAACTGTTAAGAAATATCCATCTATCTCTGTAGCGGTGGCAGCTGCAAGCATAGTTTTGCCACACCCCGGAGGGCCATACATTAGGATACCTCGAGGCCATCCAAGTGGAAATAGATCAGGACGTTGAACTGGAAAAATAATGGATTCACGAAGAGCTTTTTTGGAAACATCAAGCCCAATTACATCATTCCAACTAACATTAGGCTTTTCCTTCAGTATAAGCTCGTCATAAGATGCCTTAAGTGACTGTACAACCTGAGGCGATTGAGAATCATTACTGGACCCAACTTCTTGCATTGGTTCATTGGTTTGTGGGTTTAACATTGTACTTCCATGAAGTGAGGAAAGAGCTTTAATCCTTTTTTGATATGTAGCTGCTCGATCTATGTAGAGTTTATTCAATTTATAGTCTGGATAAATCTTTGCCAGTTTTATTAAAGTGGATATTGCGCTTTGGTAACTCTGTACAGCCATGCCTCTAGCTCCTTGAGAATCAAAACGAATAGCTTCAGATGCGTATTTTCCTGCTGCATCCTCTAACTCTTTTGCTGCTGACAACCTTCTCTCACCTTTCTGTGTGTGCTTCTTTTAATTTACCTTCTGAAACCATTTTAAAGACAACCTTCTCCACTTCATCTGCAGGAAGATTCAATTCATCTGCCGCATCATTAACATTCAAGCACTGGTTTTTACTCATTATATATTCATATACCTTTTCATCTATAGTTTTCTTTCCATCTGGTTGGGATAGCATAGTTACTTGAAAGTCGTTTTCATTTGACACTTCTCCAGTTGCTAACATAGCGACCTTTTTTGCTTTTTCTAGTAAGGAGTCGCCATTTGCAGAAAGAACCGATGAAGGAATTCCTTCATTTAAATCTAAAGCTTTTTCTTCAGCAAATATTTTAGCTTTTTCAAATAGCTCCTGTCCATTCTCATGCTTAACATCTAGTGACACAGATGAAGAAAGGTTACCAAGGTCTGCAAGTGCTTCAGATAAGGTTGAGTTCACTTCTTCAGTAGCATTTTCAAGTGTTGGAACAACTCCTGAAACAGATTGATTGACATTTCTCATAATCTTAAATGCATCATTCATATTTGCATAAACATCTCCTGCATCACGAATACTCTCAAGTCTTACGATTATCTGTATCAAAGCTAGCTCACTTGCTTTTACGGCACATAAAACTTTTTTCACTTCATTAAGTTCAACTGCATATACTGATGCACTATTATCGTCTTTATGTTCGATTGCACGTACTACCTTTTCAAAAAGAGATTGGCGTCTATTTTCAAGTCTTAGACGAAGAAATATAACTTCACGTTTATGTACTTCTATACGTTTCGCAGCTGAAATGAGTTTCTTTTTCATCCCATCTCCATTGCCAAAAATACGTTCTGCGATGTTCAAAAATATTCACCGTTCTAAGATTAGGTACCACCGACAATGAAGATTCTCTTTTCCAAAATCAACCTGAACACTATTTTTTTCTGTGTGTAAAATATATAGGATGGACAGCCACGCCGATTCAGGCGTTGGTTTTCAAAAACCAATACCGAAATGATGCAACTGCCACATTTTCCTTTTCCGTTTTGGGCTAACCGAAGCTTATTGTTCCAGTTTGTGACGTCTCAGCTGGTGCTGGAAGATCTGGGAATTTATCCTTCATTCTTTGTTCTGCAACGGCTGATGCTTCCGACATGATGTTTTCAGCCTCTTCGTTTGCTGCTTCGAAGTTCAATGTTGATCCTCCTAGTTGTCCAGCATCCACTAAGATACCGCTAAGCATTCCACTGATCTCGCCGATCTCATTTTCCGCTTCAGGCAACACACTGGTTAATCCGCCTTTTACTCCTCGGATGACAGACATTGCAGGTGTGAGGGTGACGACTATGTCGCCAAGCTCCTGCACCGTGTTCAGCCTCATGGTTATTTGTTCCAAGGCTAGTTGAGCCGAGGTCACCATCTTATTCATCTTTCGAACTTCAGAAAGTTCATTAGCGAAAACTGATGCGTGCGCCATATCGTGTTTTTGGATTGCTGCGACTACTTTGCTGAAAATTTTCTTGTCTCTATCTTTTAGTTTTGTCGCTGCTGTATCAAGCTTAGAAATCTGGATTTGAATCCTTCTCGTAGCTTGCTCAAGTCTGGGTTTCAGAGGCCCTGATGACCTTACTGAACCCTTTACTTTATCTCTGAATCCTCCGCTTGGTGGTTTTGCCCAATTTTTTGTGAAACTTGACATAGATATTTACACTGTTCAGTTTAGACAAGGTGTTTGAGCGATAAGAGACTAGGTATAACATATTCAACCAAAAACAAAAAAAGTTTAAGGCGATTGTTTTCATTGTATTTTTGAGGCTTGTAAAACTGCTATATTTAGCGCTTCATTTTTAATAGGTTAAACAGATGAGTTTATTTACCATTTACAGATTCTACAAACATAACCATTGGACATTATCCTAATTTCAGATATTCATTCAAATCTTGAGGCATTAGAAGCCATATCTGCGGAGATTCCGAACTTACCGATATATTGTGTTGGAGATATCGTTGGCTATGGAGCTAATCCGAAAGAAGTTATACAATGGATTAAAGAAAAAAAAGTAAAAGGAGTTATGGGAAACCACGATTACGCAACTATAACTGGTGATGTAAAATGGTTTCATGATGTAGCCACATCAGCTATCAATTGGACTGCTAAACAGATAGGTCCAACTGAGAAAAAGTTCTTGAACAGTTTTCCTAAAATGAATATTGTTAAATTGCAGGATTTGAAAATTTTGATGGTTCATGGAAGCCCAACTAACAATCTCTTTGAATATGTTCACCCTGCCACGCATGAACACATGTTTAACGTCTACTTGACCAAGTATAAAGTGGATATCGTGGTATTAGGTCATACGCACATCCCTTTCATATGGAAAGGAAAAAAAGGCACAGTACTCAATCCAGGCTCTGTTGGTCAACCCAGATCAGGAAATTCTGATGCCAGATATCTCCTACTGAAAGAAAAGAATGGAAACGTAGAAGCACTACCCAGATCCGTATCATATGACCTTGAAATTACAGCAAAAAAGATCAAAACTGCTGGACTACCGGTCTCCTTAGCAAAACGTCTTTTCAGAGGAATTTAGTTCACCAATATCCACTTTTAATGTCAAGATCATAATAATTGAGATACCTACAAGATAGGTTTTTATTGTTCATTAGATTCACGCGAAGAATATGGTAATTGAGATTAAGTGTATTTCAAGAGTGAGATATTGGTTGGTTATAAAATATGAAAAGTGAGGCGATCTACATTTAGTGATGATGAAATGGATGGAATGTTAAACCCGAATTTTCAACCCAAAGAAATTGAGGAAACAGTACGTAAATCCTGGAAAGACATCGATATAAGACGCATTGTTGCAGAGAAGATTACAAACAAATCTCCTACAGGTTATGTCGAAGGCCCTCCAACTATGAATGGTGAGCCACATATTGGCCACATGCGTGGGCGTATTATGAAAGATCTATGGTATCGTTTTTCAGTATTAAAAGGTATGAATCTCGTTTTTAGAGCTGGCTGGGACACACAAGGATTACCTGTTGAGCTACAAGCAGAGAAAGAATTAGGATTAACAGGGAGTAAAGCAGAGAATCTGAAAGTAGTAGGAGAAGAAAAGCTAGTTGAATCTTGCAAACAATTGATAATAAAATTCAATTCAAAATGGCGGGAAGCCGATGATCTTCTAGGTATGTCGATGGATTATGATAACGCATATTGGACGTACCGGGATGAATACATAGAGAGAGAATGGAAATATCTTGAAAAAGCTTGGAAAAAAGAGCTTCTTGGAGAAGGTTTTAGAGTTGTACCATATTGCCCAAGCTGCCAATGCTCGCTAAGTCATGCCGAGGTTAGCCAAGGATATGAAAAAGTTTCAGATCCATCGTTATATTATAAGGTGAAAATTGTAGGAGACGATAGATATCTAGTTCTATGGACAACTATGCCATTTACAGTTGTGACAGATGAAATGGTTGGTGTCAAGCCAGATGAAGAATATGTTGTTGTCAATGTAGGTTCTGAAAGATGGATTGTAGCAACCATTCGGTTAGAAGATATCATGGACGAATTGGGAATTAAAGGGTATAAGGTAGAAGACAGAATTAAAGGTTCAGAACTCGATGGATTAAGGTACGAATACCCTCTAGCGAAACAAATACCTGCACAGATGGAAATTGATAAAGATAAAAGAGTGCACAGCGTTGTAGCAGAAGATTTTGTAGACGTAACCACAGGTTCAGGAATGGTTCATTTATCTCCGGCTAATGGAGAAGAGGATTTTGAGGTGGCAAAACGTAGGGGGATTCCAATATTTAATCCAATAAATGATCAAGCCAGATTCACTTCAGAAGCAGGTATTTTTGAAAATTTATTTGTTAGAGATGCAGATAAAAAAGTTGTAGAAATTCTAGAGAAAGAAGGGAATTTAGTAAAGATAGGAAAGATAATACATGAATATCCAACCTGCTGGCGATCACACCATAAACTTATCTGGATAGCAAGACGAGAATATTTTTATTGGGTCGAAAAATTAGGAGATCAAGCATTAAATGCAGCTAAGAAAGTAGAATACTTCTTTATTCCCCCAATGAATCGTTTTGTAGAGATGATAAAGGAGAGGGTTCCATGGTGTGTATCACGAGACCGTGTGTGGGGAACACCTTTACCAATATGGGAATGCTCGAAATGTAAAGAAAAGATAGGGCTTTTCAGCAGAAATGAGATAATCGAAAATGCATCAGATATTCCAGATGGTCCAGATTTTGAGTTGCATAGACCATGGATTGACCGTGTCAAAGTTAAGTGTCCAAAATGTGGCAGCGCTGCAAATAGAGAACCATATGTTCTGGATACATGGCATAACAGTGGCGCATCTCCATATGCATCATTTACGGATAAGGAGTATGAAGAATTAGTTCCGGTTGAATTTCTGACTGAGGGGATAGATCAGACAAGGGGTTGGGCATACACTCTCTTGATTGAACACGTAATTTTCACAGGAAAGTCTGAACCTCCATACAAAGCGTTTCTCTTTCAAGGTCACATTTTAGATGAAAAAGGGAATAAGATGAGTAAGAGTCAAGGGAACATGGTTGAAGGTATTGAGACCTTGAAGTCAAATCCTGTAGATATTATGCGATTCTATATGATCTGGAAGGCTAGCCCTATTGATAGCTTGAACTTTAGTTTTAATGAGATGAACACTAGGCCATATCAGGTGCTCAATACACTCTACCATCTGCACCTATATCTTGTACAGAATAGCACATACGATAGATTTGAAATAAAAGAACATTCATTACAATGGGCGTCAGATCAATCGCTTCTTCAATCTCAAGAAAAATGGCTTCTTTCAAAGCTTCAACAAATAATAAAATCATCGACTAAGGACAACGATACCTGCAGGTTTCAATCTTCTGTAAGAGCAATTGAGAAGTTTCTCATAGATGATCTAAGCCAAACCTATGTCCCGATGACCAGAAAAGAGATATGGGATGATAGCCATGAAACATTAAATCGAAGACTAGCAATATATGCAACTTTAGGTCACATCCTTAAAATTCTTGACATCTTATTACACCCAATTTCTCCATACATCACCGAACATCTATACCAACAATCATTCCGAGAAAAGAAAAGTATACTCTTAGAAAAATGGCCAATTGTAGAAAAGAGATTTTGTCGTCCAGAACTTGAGGAAGATGTTCAACAGGTTTTACAGATTATATCATTGATGAATTCAGCACGAATGAAGGCGAAGCTGAAAAGGCGGTGGCCTCTCAAATTAGCTCAGATTATTTTCAAGGATAAAGAGAGAATGGAAAGGTACTTAGACCTAATTAAGGATCAAGGAAACATTAAGGATGTTTTGGTTACACCAGACCTAAAAGGTACACCTATAGGAGTAAAAATTACTCCACGATATGATCTTCTTGGGAGTAAACTAAAAACCAGAATGCAATCTTTTGTAAAATATCTTGCAGCAGCAGATTCTCTCAGAATCTTTGCAGAATTGAAAGATAAAGGCAAGATATCCGTTAAACTAGAAGGGGATAAAACAAAGATACTGAAGAATGAATTGACTATAGAATATATAGCAATTGATGATAATTATATAGTTGTAGAGAAGGAAGGGATAATTGTAGCACTTAAAAAAGAACGTGATGCAGATCTTATTTCCGATGGAAATGTTAGAGACCTAGCTAGAAGGCTCCAAGCATTAAGAAAGGAAAGAGGATATAATCCTACCGAAATTTTAGGAACAGCTTACATATCTGGTCTTGATTCATTATGGCAAAAGAGCATTAATTCGAAGCTTAATGAATTGACCTACCTAGTTCGTGTAAAAAAGACCAAGATGATGGACAAACCTATTGAAGGCGTACATTGGGTGGATGCTGAAATAGATGGAAATCCAATAAAAATATCTATTGAGTAGGTACACTTGCTCTAAATTATTTTATTGCAACAATCTTGTATATAATTTGCACTAACCTGTCTGCACGTTTAGGAAGGAATTTTCTAATAAATTCAATATCGTCAGGTTGAAATGTTTTCAAGATACGGAGAATTACGAGATAAATGACCATACCAGCAGGTATCAGAAATGCTAATGAGATGAGTTGACTTCTATACCCACTAATAAAATCCAAGGCTAAGAAGAGAATAATACCCATAACCGATGCTGCGAAAACGGCGTCTCGATAAGCTTTACCATCGATAACGAAGAGTCCTCGTTTATGCGTAACATATGCCAAGAATATCGCTATTGAAACAGTCATTATGGACCTGCTTAATGCAACACCAACAAAGTCCAACAAAGGGGCAAGAATTGCTAATCCAATACCTAAAATGACGAGACCAGCCAAGTTTACAAACATGATACTTCTTGAACGACCTGTAGCTAAGAGTTCACCATTATAAACTGCTGAAATCGCAGTTAAGCCTATTGCGACAGACATAATTGTTGTGGGTAAAGCCCCGGGTAGATATTGTTGCCCAAAGAGCTGCACAAGACCAGAGGCTAGAGCTGCTACTCCAAATGACATAGGAGTAGCAATTAGTGCGACATAGCGAGTATAAGATTTCGCCAATTTCTTAAACTCCTCAATTTTTTTAGTTGCTTCGAGAGTGGATAGGCTTGGCACCAAGGCAGTGGTTATAGCATTTGGTGCAAATGCACCTATTGTGGAAGCAGTAACCGCAATGTTGTATATACCTAAATCACTTAACTCGAGTTGCATGAAAGTAAATATCTTATCGAGCTGAGTGACACCGAAAATTATTAGAGATGTGATTAGTAAAGGAAGTGAATAGTTCATTATGAATTTAGTTGGCACTGGTTTATGACTAACCCAAAGAGGCCCGAGACAAGAGGTGCTCGCCAGTACAAGAAAGACCATATCCCCAATTACAAATGCTATAATGATACCTAGAAGACCTTGACCTGCGATTACTAGGCTTGCACCAAGAATGTATTTTACTGCAAAGGAAATTACCAGGAATAGACTTGCTCTTGGGGCACGTTTAAGGCCAACTAATCCACCGTAGAAGACTTGACCCATCGAAAAGATCCAAGTGTCTAAAGCGAGAAGATGGATCCATAATACTTCGGCTTCGCCTCTAAATAATGTTTGTGAGATGGGTTCCGCCAGAATGTAAATAAGAAAAGTGAGAATAGTGGCTATTGATAAAGAAATGAGCAGGATGATGAAGAAGCTTCGTGTAGCTTTCCCCTTTTCGTTTCGACCTAGAAATTCAGGTATAAGCTTCGTTACTGCGTGTGGGATCATAATGTTTGTTGGAATGATCTGAGGGAGAGAGAGATTAGTAAGGGTCGAGGAACCAAAAATAATAAGCTGCATCCCGGCGTAGATACCTATTTCAGCTGTTGAGAAGAGATTAGCTATTATTATGAAGTAAACTGTGTTCATACCAAGAATAACAATGTTAGAGAAGTATATCGAAGTAGCACCCTTCGCGACAGTAGTATCAGCATCTTCCAAATCGAAATTCACCAGATTGTATCTATAGATATGAATAAATGACTCCTTATTCTTTTCCTTTCAACCTAAATAATTCTTGATAAGATCTTCAGGAGGTATCTTGGATATCCAATTAATCATCCCATGGGACCTTTTCATATTCCCACTCCAAACAAGCTTAATGTCCTTAGCAATATCATTAGGCTGCCTTTCAGTTGTATCAAATTCAGCAATGGCATTTGATCCGAAACTACATAATGCATCCGCGAAACATATATCAAGTATCTCTGACAAAATATTATCCTTAATCTTCTTCTCTGAGTAACCACGTTTGGAATATCTCGCTTCCAGCTCCTTTGGAGAACATCTCAAGACTGCTACGAATTGGATTTCACCTTGTGAAAGAATGAATGGAAGAAGATGTCCAACCAACACTACTTTTCCTCCCTTAATTTTTCTCAAAACTTGTTTCCTTAATTTATCAGTATCCACCTCAAAATCTTCTTCACCATCAGAAAGAACACCACCTGATTCTAATGCAATCTTATTCAAATCCAGAAATCTGTACTTAAGACTATCCGCCACTATTTTGCCTATGGATTTCTTTCCGGTTGCAGGTGATCCAGTGATTCCAATAATATTCAGTATCTGATTACCCAAATGATTCACATAGTTCATGATGTTAGGAGATGTAAGAGTTACTCCACCGTTTCTTCAATAGGCTCAACAGTCAGAAGCATTCCATCTCTTTTTAGAATTTTGACTTTTGCACCTCGTTTGATAGAAAATCTTGTTTTTACCTTCCAATATTCACCTTGATAGAGA